>Ga0209514_10000051_pt1 | contig 282164 bp, 300 predicted proteins | sample Subgrocontami58m_FD_187452 | JGI IMG/M metagenome (GOLD analysis project Ga0209514, IMG submission 187452) | Subsurface groundwater microbial communities from S. Glens Falls, New York, USA - GMW37 contaminated, 5.8 m (SPAdes) (version 3) | ecosystem: Environmental > Aquatic > Deep subsurface...
CTACCTCGGCGCTTCGGCGCTGAACGCCTCCACCACCAACTCCTACGGCCTCACGGTGAACGCCAACACCGGCGCTACCAACAACTACGCCGCGGTGTTCCTTGGGGGGAATGTGGGGATCGGGACGACGACGCCGGACCAAAAACTGGTCATTTCCGGCAGCTCGGCCGCACTTGGCACTTCTGCCACGATCAATCTTGAAGATACGGCTGGGAACGCCAGTTCGAGAACATGGCAGATCGGGAACGCCATCCACAGCGGCGCGTACGGAAGCTTGGGATTTTTTGTCGGGTCTGTTGCGGGCGGCACTCCCGGAACAACCGTCATGTTACTGGACAAGGCCGGCAACGTCGGTATCGGGACGACGACGCCTGCGGCAAACTTTGTCCTCAATGGCACGACAGGACAGAATTTGTTCCAGATCGCCACGAGCACGAATCAGAATATTCTCATCGTCGATCAAAATGGCAAGGTGGGCATCGGCAAGGCGCCCCAATCTCCCCTCGAGGTGGTGAATACGACCGGGTCGGACTCGGCGAGCGGCCTCGTCGTCTCGAGGAACGGCTCGCCGTCGCAATACCTCACCATCAATGAACGCGGAGGTTCGGCTCATTGGATAGGAGGCATCGGTTCGAAAGGGTTCTACTTCACCAATCAGGATACGAGCGCTACCGTGCCCGGCTTCGAGTTCGACGTGAACGGGGCGACGGACACGGGAGGCGGGACCCGCGCGCTCGTCATCATGAACTCGGGCAATATCGGCATCGGGACGACGAGCCCCATGTCGCCCCTCACCGTCAGCTGGAGCAATTCTGCCGGACTCTTGCCGGTTGCTCTCGATAACACGAGCTCCAGCGCCGCCGCGAGAACCGGCCTTGTAGGCATCAGGAACGGCTCTAGTGTATTCGACATAGCGGAAGTATCGGGGGAGTTATGGTTCCGCGGCTTCCTCAATGAGCCGATGAATTTCTACACGAACAATGCCACGCGCCTCACCATCACGGGAGCCGGCCTCGTCGGTATCGGAACCTCGACGCCGCGCGGCAATGCGGAGATATATGAAGCGCCGGGTTTGAACGGATATTCGGACCTCTATATCACCGCCAGCGGCGACGGATTCCCCGAGTTGTGGCTGAACAGAATGAACGGTTCGACGAAGACCGACAGGCGCTGGGGCATGTATGTCGGCAGCACCGGTTCGTTCTCTATCGAGGACCAGACGGGAACTAAAATCCCTCTGATTATCGAAGCGGGAGCATCCTCGAATAGTTTGTACGTCAATTCCTCCGGCAACGTCGGCATCGGGACGACGACGCCCAATCAATTGCTCTCCCTCTACTCTGCAACTACGCCGTCTCTCAACTTCTCCGCCGCCGCTTCGGGTCAGTGGACCATGGGTATCGACACTGCCGACGGATACAAGTTCAAGATCGCATCCTCGACCGCTGTCGGCACCAATACGCGCTTAACAGTAGATGGGAGCGGGAACGTGGGCATCGGGACCGTCTCACCCGGCTCCGGCGAAGGATTCACAGGGCCCAACCGCGTTCTTGAGATCGCAGGAACTGCGTCCACGGTCAACGCCCCCGTCCTCTCATTGAATCGTCTCGCCACCGGGCAAGTTTCAAAATGGAATATTGCAGTGGACAGTAACAAAGCGCTGACATTCTACGATGCAACTATCGGTAAGTCCGTGGTTGTATTTAACCAAGGGGCTCCCGCCTCTTCGTTCACCATAGAAAGCGGCGGCAATGTCGGCCTCGGCGGGGGAAGCACTGCCGCCCAGCTTCTCGTTCAAACGACGTACTACCCAGAAACCACTGCGAAGACCGCTGATTTTGCCGGTGTTCAGATATCGAACACCTCGACCTCGACGACCGCGTCGCTCATCAAATCAGGTCTGCGCATCGCTTCAACCGGAACATGGAACGGCTCCGGCGCCTCCAACATCGGCCTCTATGTCACCTCGGTCTCCGGCGGCACCAACAACTACGACGCCATCTTCAACGGCGGCGGCAACGTCGGCATCGGGACGACGACGCCGAACGCGCGCCTCCACGTGGTGAATGCGTCCGCAGACCTCCAGGCGATATTCGGAGATACGACCCGCGATACCATCATCCAGATGGCCAAGTCGAGCGGAGGCGGCACATACGTGAACGCCCTCGCCATGAGTTCGAACCTTACGGTCGGCCAGACGTCCGTACTGGGCCGGACCGACATCTTCGGCGGGACGACTTCAGGACTGTCGGTTCTCAATACCGGCTTTGTCGGAGTGGGGACGACCTCGCCACTCTCCAGGCTCGCGGTCTCCGGCGGCGCCTCGATTGGCGCGGATTACAACATCGCCGCACCGACCAACGGCCTCATCGTGGAGGGCAACGTCGGCATCGGGACGAACGCCCCGGCAATGGGCTTTCAAGTTGGTCAGGCTAACTGGGGCGGTAACAGCAGTATTTACGTCAATGCTGCTACGAACAACTTCACCCTCAAGACAAATAGCGCGGCATATTACATGACCTTCGATGAGAAAGGGATTTATCAGACGAGCGCTGCAGGGGTCAATGACTTCACTCTAAGCGCCACGAACAATATTTTACTGACACCTGGAAGCGGGAAGAATGTCGGCATCGGGACCACGACGCCCCAATCAAAACTCGCCGTCTCGGGCGGCGCCTCGATTGGCGCGGATTACAACATCGCCGCGCCGACCAATGGCCTCATCGTGGAGGGCAACGTCGGCATCGGGACGACGACGCCAGTTCTCCCGTTTGAAGTAGTTAAAAGCGGTACCACTTTGGCCCGCATTGGGTCACCGACAGGGACGTCGATTTACTTCAATGGCGACCAGCCGACAGTTGGTTTCAACGCAAAACACAACGGGTCCAGTTGGGCTTTTGGTGACAATAGTTCCTCGCAGTACGCCGGCTATATTGGATATAACGAAACCACAGGTGCCTTGAGGTTTGACACATCGCCATCGAGCGGAAATGCCGGTTCTACGTTTACTCCATCAACGCTGTTGACAGTATTACAGAGCGGGAACGTGGGCATCGGGACGACGAGCCCCAGCAATAAATTGCATGTCTATACGACGACGGATGCAGATGGCATATCTATTGATGGAACGAGTAATCCGGCAATAGTTTTGCGAAATGCGGGAGTTATAAAAGGGTATATCTCTTCAAATACAGGGACCGATGCATATGCTTCCGGTGTACTTCCTAACGACTTCATTTTCCAAACGAGAGACACAACAAATGGAAATTTTAGATTCATTACGCAAGCAGGCTTGATTAGTCCAGTGATGAGCATAATGAGGAGCGGCAACGTCGGCATCGGGACCACCTCGCCCCTCGCCAAGCTCGACGTCGTCGGCGCGCTCTCGCAGACAACCCCGCTCTTCCAGGTATCCAGGCTCGGCGCGGCGTACGCCACCTCGACGTCCCTCATCATTGATTCCTCCGGCAACGTCGGCATCGGGACGACCTCGCCCGACCGCCTCCTCACCCTCTACTCCGCGACCACTCCATCGCTCGGCCTCTCGGCGGGAACCACGGGCAACAACCAGTGGACTGTCGGCATCGACACCGCCGACGGATACAAGTTCAAGATAGCGTCCTCCACCGCCGTCGGCACCAACACGCGCTTAACAATAGATGGAAGCGGCAACGTCGGCATCGGGACGAACAGCCCGCAGGCGAAATTGGAAGTCGTCGGCAATACCGGTCTCATCGTGCGAAGCGCCGACTTCGGCTTCGACTCCGTTCAGATAAAACCGTATGCGCTCAATCACTGGTATAACGAGATTCTGACCGGCGTTGGCGGGACGACCGAGGATCTCGCTCTCATGCCGAGCGGCAACGTCGGCATCGGCACCACGACGCCGTTCTGGGCGCTCACCGTCGCATCATCCACCGGCCCCCAGCTCGCGCTCACTGACATGACGAGCAGCAGCAACGCCTGGACGCTCCGTTCCATCAGCAATTCTCTCTACATCGCCACCTCCACCGCGCTCGCCACCTCGACGACTCCCGCTATCACCATCAATCCGAATGGTTTGGTTGGCATCGGCATTGCGAATCCGGCATATAAGCTGGATGTAAAGGGCGCGGGTAATTTCACAAGCACTATCAATTCTCTATTCGCCGGTTCGACCGCTGTTCCCAATCTTGCCGGAACAAGCAATTTCCGCATCACTGTTGATGGTACGGAATCATTCGATCTAAACCCCACACGTCTGAGAACAAACGGCATCTACTTAAATAGCGGGACTGAAGCCGTAAAGCTGACGGAGTCCGGCGGAAATGGCACATTGTCTGCGACAGGAAACATACTTCTATCACCGACCGGCAACGTCGGCATCGGGACGACGAGCCCGCAGAGCAAGCTCGCCATTTCGGGCGGCGCCTCGATCGGCGCGGATTACAACATCGCCGCGCCGACCAACGGCCTCATCGTGGAGGGAAACGTCGGCATCGGAACGACGAGTCCGACCGCGACGCTCTCGGTCGTAGGGAATTCGAGCACCAGTCAGGCGTTCAGTGTGTTCACTTCGAGCGGCATGCCTATCCCCGCATTCATCGTGAACTCGACAGGACAAGTCGGCATCGGCACGGCGTCGCCCACAGCGATGCTCAGCATCAACGCGACGTCGAGCGCGAGCGTGACGAAAACGACCACCGCCGACTTCTCGGTGAGCGGAGCCACGGATTCGACCGGCGTTGCCACGAGCTCGAATATGATATCGCTCAACTTCGCGACGACGACGACGATAGCGAATAACGGACTCGGCGCGACAACGACCGGCCCGACTCTCACGGCAAACGTCGGCGCCGGCGCTCACGCAGTACAGCGCCCCGACGGCAAGTTTCTCATCGTCAATGGGGCAAGTACGACATCAACATCTCTCTACGATCCAGTTACGAATACCATGACTGTCGGACCTGTATTTTCTTCTGTTATAAACGAAGGAGGCCATGCCGTGCAGGGTCTTGACGGAAATTTCAGTATTTTCTCCAATGCGCGCACCACCATCGTGGAAGGACGGTTTGGTGCCGCAGCCAGTGCAAACAGCGGCACTATGCCTACGAGCTTCTTGTATTCCGGCGGCACCGTCACGACCCAATTGAATGACGGGAATAAAGGAGGCGTCGGAGTCGCTTGGCAGGACAGGTGGGTCGCAGTAGATCTGGGGTCATCCATGAACGTGAGTAATATAATCGTGTACTACAGCACGAGCAATTATTCAATCGGGTACTCAACGGACGGCAGTAACTGGACATGTGTGGGGGGCTGTGCACAAGTAGCGCGAGCGAGCGGCTCTATAGTGACGATAGATGCGACGGCACGGTACATTGCCGCCGCATCAGGCAACGGAAGCTCCAATGTGTTTGAGATAGAGATCAACTCCGGCGGTGGCACGTTCATTTACAATCCGAACACGAACACGATAACTGCCGGATCACGGAATCCAAATACACCCGGTGCCGGTGCGTTCTCTCTCAGACGTCCCAACGGGACGTACCTGATCGTCGATGCAGGAGGCACGGCGACTACTACACTCTATGACACCCTTTCCAGCGCTGTCTCAATGACCACTGGCCCTGCGCTCACCGCCAATGCCGGCGCCGGCGCGCACGCGATACAGCGCCCCGATGGCAAATATGTGATTATACACGGAGGTGCCGCCGCAACCACTTCCGTCTATGACCCGGTTACCAACACCATATCTGCCGGTCCGGCGCTCGCCTCCGGGACGGTGGGCGCGGGCGGCCACGCCATACAGCTTCCGAGCGGGAAGTTCCTCGTCGTAAACGGAGGCAGTACCGCGACGACCAACATCTACGACCCCGTCGCGAATACGTTCACCGCCGGTCCGAGTCTTTCCTCCGGCTCGGCAGGCGCCGGCGCCCACTCCGTTCAGCGTCCCGACGGCAAGTTCCTCGTTCTCGGTTTGGGCGACGGGACGGCGACCACCACGACCAACATCTACGACCCGGCCGCGAACGCTTTTTCAGTCGGTGTGAGGCTCGACAATTCCATAAATTCCGGCGCGTTCTCTCTCCAGCGCCCCGACGGCAAGTACCTCGTCGTTGAAGCGAACACCACGCACACGATGCTCTATGACCCCGGTTGGGTCGTTTCCGGCTCGTACGAATCAGAGCCGATGAACATCACCCAAATGAACCCGTCATCGCTCCTGCGCTGGGCATCGAATGGCGAGGGCACCATCGGGATAGCCGTGAAGACGGCGACGACGTCCGCGGACTTGTCGTGGAACACATATGCGACGACGACGAATGGCTCGCTGATCCATCCGGTCGATAGCGCCGCCTGGGTGCAGGTGCGCACGACGCTCACGCGTCCGATCCCGACGAACGCGCAGCCGCTTCAGCCGTACCGGCAGACAAACACATGGCTTGGTGAAAGCGACACCAAGTATCAACGCGATTTTGCTCAACCGGCCGTGTTTGACTTTACGATAGACAATCAGACCAGTTTCCACAAAGAGAGTTCCGATTTCGGGAGCGGCATATACACGTCCGTTTCGAGTTCGACGGCGAGCATGGCGACATCATCTGGACCGTTTCTCGCCAGCTTGACGAGCGGAAATGACGGCTTGACCTTGCCCTATGGTATGGGGACCACCTCCGATCAATCTTTCGGTCTTGGGTCCATGTATACGAATTCTGCGACAACGACTGCGAATGCTGGCACCGCCGCGTTCTCTCTCCAGCGCCCCGACGGCAAGTTCCTTATCCTCAACGGCAACGGCACTGCAACGACTAATATTTACGATCCTGCAACCAACACCATGACTGTCGGCCCTACGCTCACCGCTAACGTCAGTACTGCCGCCAACGCCGTCCAACGCCCCGACGGGAAATTCCTCGTTATCGTCGGCGGCGGCAGTGCCGTCACCAATGTGTACGACCCGGTGGCAAACACATTCGTTGCGGGGCCGTCGCTGGCGTCTGGCGGTGTCAGCACCGGTGGCAACTCTCTCCAGCGCCCCGACGGCAAGTTCCTCATCGTAAATGGCAACAGCGCCACTACGACCAATGTCTACGACCCCATAGCTAATACCATGACCATCGGCCCGGGATTGACCACAAATGCCAGTGCCGGCGCCCACGCCATACAACGCCCCGACGGGAAGTTTCTCGTCATCATCGGCGGCGCCAGTGCCGTTACCAACATATATGACCCTGTGACGAACACCATAACTCCCGGTCCTACATTCGGAGGAACAGACTTCCCTAATGCTGGATCATTCTCTCTCCAGCGCCCCGACGGCAAATTCCTCATTATGAACGGCAACGCGAACAATTCCTCCTACATCTATGACCCAGTGGCTAACACCGTGACTGCTGGTCCCACCACCGGAGGGAGTCCTTCTAACGGTGCCCACGCCATCCAGCGCCCCGACGGCAAATTCCTCATTGTAAATGGCAACGGCGGTGCTACTACCAACATATATGACCCGGTGGCGAATACGTTTTCCACCGGCCCCACATTGGCCGCAAATGCCGGAGCGGGCGCTCACTCCGTCCAGCTTCCCGACGGCAGGTTCCTCATGATGAACGCCAACAGCACTACCACGACCACCGTGTATGACCCGGGTTGGGTAACGAGCGGATTGTACGAATCGGAGTACGTTTATAATCCCCAGCTGAACTCGCAGTCCGCCTTTGTCTGGCAGGGTAACGCGGATGCGTATAAGCCAGGAATGGTGTCGGTGGAGGTGAGGACGGCGCCGAATCAGGACAATCTTGCAACCTCCACGTGGCGCGCGATCGGGAAAAGCGGTGACCTGATAAATCCGCAATCCGGCGACCAATGGATGCAAGTGAGGATAAGAATGCAGAGAGCGATCGCCAAATACCCCGGAGCGGAAAAGAATGTGTGGCTCGGCTCGGGGTCTGTGGCGTACAACCGCCTGCCTCTCCAGGCGGGGAGCGGCATACCGTCGATCAATCAGGCCGAAGTGTTCATCAAGCCCGCTATCACGTCCTACCGCGTCATCAACGTGAATAATTCCGACCTTGCGACTTTGTCGCTCAATGGTGAGAACCTGTTCAGATTCTCGAGCGGCGGTGACGCCTACACGCGCACCGGCGGCTCGTGGAATTCCGGCGGCGCTGACGTGGCCGAATATTTCCCGACGAATGATGCAACGCTCGAAGCGGGCGACGTTGTGAGCGTTGACCAAACAGAGGGAGGCCTCATCGCCAAGTCGACTGCCGCATACGACGACCAGATGCTTGGCATCATCACGACGACCCCGGGAGTCAGGTTGGGCATCGACATCACGGGCGGGTCAGCGGGTACGCAGCCCGTCGCGCTCGCCGGCCGCGTGCCGGTAAAGGTCTCGCTCGAGAACGGCCCCATCAAGAAAGGCGATTACCTCACGTCGTCTTCCGTCCCCGGCGTCGCCATGAAGGCGCTCGACGCGGGGCGCGTGGTCGGCATCGCGCTCGAGGATTACTCGCTCGCGCAGTACAACGCCAATAATGGCGGCGTCGGCAAAGTTCTCGCGTACGTGAATCCGCACTGGTACCCGGGCGCGCCATTCTTCACGAAGATCACGGGCAAACTCTCGCACATGGCGTTCGGCATCCGCGCCGCGCTCGACGAGCTCGGGTTGACCATCACCGACGCCGGCGATTTCGGCATCGGGACGAAGAACCCGGTCGCGAAGTTGACCGTACAGGGGACGACCATCGCGTCCTCCACGTTCGCCGCGCTCGACATGTCCGGCAATCCTTCGTTCGTCGTCTCCGGCACGGGCAACGTCGGCATCGGCACTGCGGCGCCGCGCTCGGCTCTGGAGATATCCGCGCCGTCGCCCCGCTTCACGCTCTCCGACACGGCGAACACCGTCTCGCCTGACGGCGCGAGCTCGACGGCCACGATTTCTACGGGATACCCGGTGTGGTACATCGAATCGCGCGGCGGACGATTCGCCATCGGAACGAACGCCAGCTCGACCGTGCAGCAGAGCCCGGATGCGTCTGACGAGAATCTTCTCTCCATCACGTCGCGAACAGCATCTTCTCTGCCGGTGTTCTCGTTCGCGGGCACTGTGAAAGCGACCTCGTTCAACGTCGCTTCGATCGCCTCCGCCGCCGGCGCATGGATGCTGGACGAGAACGGGAACCTGGGGCTTGGCACTTCGACGCCCGCCGCCCGCTTGGACATCACCGGCACGTTCGGCTCGCAGACCGACCTCTTCAGCATCTCTTCGACGACCGCCGCGGACACGCTCTCGAGCTTGTTCAAGGTGCAGGGGAACGGCAACGTCGGCATCGGCACCTCGACGCCGGACACGCTGCTCTCGGTGGGGAACTCGGCATACGCCGGAAGCATCGCGCACTTCGAGAACAAGGCCGGCTCGTGCTACATAGACCCGGCGACGAACGGGCTCTCCTGCACTTCCGATCTCCGGCTCAAAACGAACATCAATCCGGCCGCTTCTTCGACGGGCCTCGCGGCGGTGATGCGGCTCAACCCCGTCACCTACACGTGGGCTGCCGAGGCATCGAGCACGAATGCGACGAGTTCGTCGCAGACGCTGACGCACACCGGCCTCATCGCGCAAGAAGTCCAAAAGGTGTATCCCGACCTCGTCTCTGAAGCGCCCGACGGCTACCTCACGCTCAACTATGCCGGGCTCACCCCGTACCTCGTCAAAGCGATACAGGAACAGCAGGCGCAGATCGACGCCTTGATGGCGGCGTCCTCTACGAGCGCAACCTCGGCCTCATCGTGGACGCCGGATTCCATCACCGCGTTCATCCTGGACATGCTCAAGACCTTGGGCATCGTCATCGAGCAGGGCGTCGCGCACTTTACCGACCTCTTCGCCACGCACCTCATCGCGACCAATCTCACCGTCGGCTCTGCAGCGCACCCGACAGGCATCACGATGTACGACAAAGCGACGAATCAGCCGTACTGCTTCTCGATCGAGAATGGCGCGGCGACGACGACGCCGGGCGCGTGCGCGGATATCACGCCTGACAGCACGGCGGCATCAACGGCTGTCGCAAGTTCGACCGCCGCATCGACTTCAAGCGGCCTGCCCGTCATTTCCATCAACGGCAATAACCCTGCCAATATCACGGTCGGCCAGGTATATGGCGACCTCGGCGCCATCATCACGGGGCCCACGCAGGCCGACACCAACCTCGGCATCCACACCTTCCTCGACGGCGTCGAGATGCAGACCATCCAGCTCGATACGTCGGTCGCGGGCACGCACACGATCGACTACGTCGTCACCAACTCCTACGGCGCCGCGACTTCGACCCGTGCGGTCATCGTGAGCGCACTCTCCTCCTCGCAAACGGCGACGAGCACGGACACCACGACCTCGACCTCTACCGCAACATCCACCACCGACTCGACTTTGACTGCGACATCTACCACCCCATGATTTCTCCACAGTTGCCCTCGGGACCAGTGTGATATAGTCGGGTGTATGGTGAAAATCGCGATTAATGGTTTCGGACGTATCGGGCGATGTTTTTTCCGGGCGGCCCACGGGAACAAGGAATTTGAGATCGTCGCGGTGAATGATTTGGCGCCGGCGGACAACCTCGCATATCTCCTCAAATACGACACGGTCTACGGCCGTGCACCGTTCGCCGTCTCCGCCGCGGAGAAAGCGCTCGTCGTCGACGGTGTGAACATTCCCGTGCTCTCGGAGCGCGACCCGGCGAAGCTGCCATGGCGCGATATGAACGTCGACATCGTCGTCGAATCGACGGGGCTCTTCACGAGCGCGGACAAGGCGCGCCTGCACCTCGACGCAGGCGCGAAGCGCGTCGTCATCTCGGCTCCCGGGAAAGGAGAGGGCATCGCGACGGTGATGATCGGCGTCAATGAGGACGCGTTCGGCTCAAGCGCCATCACCTCGAACGCGTCGTGCACCACCAACGCGGTCGCGCCTCTCATCGGTATCCTCGACGAGGCGATCGGCATCGAGCGCGCGCTCCTTAATACGACGCATGCGTACACGGCCTCGCAGGGAATAGTGGACGGCACCGCTCCGGATGATTTCCGGCGCGGACGCGCCGGCGCCGCCAACCTCGGTCCCTCGTCGACCGGCGCCGCGAAAGCGACGGCGCTCGTGTATCCGGCGTTCAAAGGCAAATTCGACGGCATCGCGGTGCGCGTGCCCGTTCCTTCCGGCTCTATCGCCGACGTCACGTTCGTCTCGAAACGCCCGACCTCGGTCGAAGAGGTCAACGACTGCCTTCGCAAGGCGGCCGCGACGCCGCGCTGGAAGCGCGTGTTCGCCGTCACAGATGAGCCGCTCGTGTCGTCGGACATTCTCGGACTTCCGTATGGCTCAATCGCGGATCTTTCGATGACGCGCGTCGCGGACGGCACGCTCGTGAAGGTGCTCGCGTGGTACGACAACGAAATGGGATATGTGCACACGCTTGTGGAGCACGTCGGCGAAGTCGCGAAGCGCCTCTAAAGTTATCAGTTTTAAGTTTCTAGTTTTAAGCAAAATACATGGCCAGTTCGCGTTCCTTTAAAGATCTTATCGTTTGGAAACGTTCAATCGAGTTGGCTAAAGAAATATACGAACTATCCAAAGCGTTTCCCAAAAATGAGGAATATGTCCTTACTAATCAATTACGGCGTGCGGCAGTTTCCATAGCTTCAAATATCGCAGAAGGGTCTAAACGCGGAACGCAGAAGGATTTCATTCAATTTCTAAGAATCGCAATGGGTTCCGCGGCGGAACTTGAAACACAGCTTATAATAACGGGGGAGATATACTCGAATGTTGATCGCGACCGGGCTTTAATGCTACTCGATGAAATACAACGGATGATCGCAGTATTGATTTCTAAGTTACATGTTACTAAAAACTGAAAACTTAAAACTGGAAACTATGAAAATCTATTTTGCGAGCGACCACGGAGGCTACGAATTGAAGAATGAGCTCCTCGCGTTCACGCTCGCGCTCGGATACGATGCAGAGGATTGCGGCGCATACGAATACGATGCCGCGGACGATTATCCGGAATTGATCGCGCGCGCCGCGCGCAAACTCTCGGAAGATTCTCTCGCGGGGCGCGACAGTCGCGCCGTCATCGCGGGCGCATCAGGGCAGGGGGAGGCGATGACCGCGAACCGCTTCAAGGGCGTGCGATGCGCGCTCTACTACGGCCCAGCCGGACGCGAGCAGAAAGACATGAGCGGGAAACAACTTGATATGATAAGTTCGACCCGCGAGCACAATAATGCCAACGCACTCTCCCTCGGCGGACGTTTTCTCTCGCTTGACGAGGCGAAGCAGGTGGTCAAAAAATGGCTTGAAACCTCGTTTCCCGGGGAAGCGCGCCATGCGCGGCGCATCGAGCAGATCGACGAAGTTGCATGACGGGGATCGAGATCATTCCGACGTGCGTGCCGCGAGACGCGAACGACCTCGCGCGCGGCGCCGATGCGATGCGCGGGTATTCGGACGAGATCCACATCGACATCGATGACGGACTCTTCGCTCCCGTCGTTACATGGCCGTACACAGAGGCCGGCATGTGGGACGCCGGGGGGATCAGCGTTCCCGCCGGCATGCGCTCCGAAGTGCACCTCATGGTGGAAGACCCACGCGGTATCGGCATCGCGTTCGCGCGCGCGGGAGCGCGGCGCATCGTCGCGCACATCGAGGCGTTCGGGAGCGCCGAAGAAGCGCATGGCGCGCTCGACGCGTGGCGCGAGAACGGCGCGGAGGAAGCCGGGCTCGGCATGCTCATGGCCACATCGTTCGAGGTCATCGAACCCGTGGTGCGGGCGTGCGACGTCGTTCATTTGATGTCTATCGCGACGATCGGCACGCAGGGGATACCGTACGAGGCGAGCGCGCCCGCGCGCATCGCGGAATTCCACGCGCGGCATCCTGATATGCTCTTGAGCGTGGACGGCGGCGTCGGGGAATCGAACATCGCGGACCTCGTGCGCGCGGGCGCGCGGCGCTTCGGCGTCGGTTCCGCGATATCAAAAGCTGCCGACCCGGCGGCGGCGTACGCAAAGCTCAAGGTACTCGCGGAATCGGCGCTCGCATCGTAGTTGTCAATTGTCCCCACGCCTCAGGAATTCATTGTGTATAATGGCCCGATGGAAATCACGGATGCGGAAGTGCAGAAAATCGGTAAGCACGCGTACGACATCCGGAAGACGGTCATCGAAATGCTCGCGGCCGCGAAGAGCGGCCATACGGCCGGATCGCTCGGCATGGCCGATATTTTCGCGGCGCTCTATTTTCATGTTCTGAAGCACGACCCGAAGAACCCGGATTGGCCGGAGCGAGACCGATTGCTGCTCTCGAACGGCCACATCACGCCCGTGCGCTACGCCGCGATGGCGCATGCCGGATATTTCCCAATAGAAGAATGTCTCACGTTGCGGAAGTTCGGTTCGCGCCTGCAAGGGCACCCCGAGCGCGAGCGTCTGCCGGGCATCGAGACGACCTCGGGACCTTTGGGGAGCGGGCTTTCGCAGGCGGCCGGTTATGCATATGCGGCGCGGATGGACGGGAAGACGTTCCACGTTTTCTGCGCGATGTCCGACGGCGAGCAGGAAGAAGGCAACACATGGGAAGGCGCGATGTTCGCCGGAAAATACCGGCTCACGAATCTCACGGCCATCATGGACCGCAACAATATACAGATAGACGGGGACACGGAGGACGTGATGCCGCTCGAACCCTTGGCCGACAAGTATCGCGCGTTCAATTGGCACGTCATCGAGATCGACGGGCACAACGTCGCGCAGTTCGTCGCGGCGGTGGACGAAGCGAGATCCATCCGGGAAAAGCCGACACTCATCCTCGCGTACACGACGCCAGGGAAAGGCGTGCCCTCGATCGAGAACGATTACCGCTGGCACGGCGCGCCGCCGGGCAAGGGCCCGACCGACAAGATACCGACCGACAAACAGAAGGAAGTATTCCTCGAAGAGCTCGAGAACAATCACGTATGATAAATCCGGATTTAAAACTCGCGGCAAACATTTTCGACAACCCTGCGATGGCGCCGACGCGCGATGGGTTCGGGAAAGGGTCTGTCGAAGCGGGGACCAGCGATTCGCGCGTCGTGGTTCTCACCGCCGACCTCGCGGAATCGACCCGCGCGGATTCGTTCCAGAAGCAATTTCCCGAGCGGTTCATCCAGGTGGGCGTGGCCGAGCAGAATCTCGCGACGGTCGCCGCCGGCATGGCGAACTACGGGAAGATCCCATTCATCACCTCGTACGCGACGTTCTCGCCGGGCAGGAATTGGGAGCAGATCCGCACCACGATCGGCATCAACAACGTGCCTGTGAAGGTCTGCGGTATGCACGCGGGACTCCTCACGGGGCCCGACGGCGCGACGCACCAGGCGCTTGAGGATCTGGCGCTCATGCGCGTCTTGCCGCACTTCATCGTGCTCTCGCCGTGCGATGCGGAGGAGGGAAGGAAAGCGACCATCGCCGCCGCGAAAACCGGCACCCCTGTCTATCTGCGCTTCGCGCGCGAGAAGACGCCCGTGATGACGACCGCCGAAACGCCGTTTACGATAGGGAAGGCGAACGTAATGTGGAAAGCCGAGAAGCCGCAAGTCGCCGTCTTTGCGACCGGCCCCATGGTCTACAATGCGCTCCTCGCCGTGCGCGAACTCGAAGGAGCCGGGATCGCGGCGACGCTCGTCAGTGTACACACGCTGAAGCCGCTCGACGAAGAGACGATCGTGAAGACGGCGCGCGAGGCGGGCGCCGTCGTTTCTGTCGAGGAACACCAGATTATCGGCGGTCTTGGCGGTGCTGTTGCAGAGTCGCTCGCGCGCGAGTGTCCGACGCCGATGGAGTTCGTCGGCATGCAGGACCAGTTCGGCCAATCAGGCGAACCAAAAGAATTGCTGGAGCACTACGGACTCGGCGTATCGCACATCATCGAAGCAATAAAAAAGGCGATTGCGAGAAAGCATTAAAAAGGTCGAGGGACGAGTGTCCTCGTCCCTTTGTGCCTACTCTTCATCAGGTGGCGGCGATTTCGCTCTGTTTGGCAGGAACATCGGCGCGATAATCAGCACTACGGCGATTGCTGCGACGACCCCGAGCGACAACAGGAAGCCAAGTTCGTGAGGAATCTTCCCCTCGTCGAACGCAAACATCGTTGGCATCCAAAAAAGCGTGGCGATAATCAGGCTCGCCACGAACCTGTTTGGCTTTTCCATCGTTTCCCCTCCTTGTATCCCGCCGCTGTTATAGCAAGCGTAATCGCGCAGTCAATGTGGATTACATCGGCTGCACTTTGAAATCTGCAGGGCGATGTTCGTACCACTGTTCCAAGTCCTCTTTTGTGAGGAGGCCGGCCTGCGCGCCGATGTGCTGGACGACCGAAGCGGAATTGATGAGCCCGCGCTGAAGAGCGTCTTTCGGCTCGAATCCGAGCGCGATGTGGGCGACCATCGTCGACGCGGCCGCGTCGCCCGCACCGGTGCGGTTCTGGGGAGGCGCCGGATCGGGGTACATGGGCGAGGACCAGCATCCGGAATCATCCATCATGAACGCGCCATTGCGCCCGTCGGTGATGACGGCGATTTTGGGGCCGAGCGTACGCAGACCGGCGAGGAGCTTCTTCACATCGCTCTCGTCCGTGCCGAGGACCTTCTGGGCTTCTTCTTTGTTGCAGAAAAATATCTCCGTTGCGCGATAGACTGGAGCGAGCGCTTCTTTCCCCGCCGCGATCTGGAACGTGCCGGGCTGGAACGCGAGCTTCACGCCGTTCGCCGCGGCGTACTTCGCGATCGCGAGCTGGTAGTCGAGCGTGTGCACCGGGAGCGACGTAAGGTAGAACCACTGCGGCGGCTCGTCGAACGCGGGAAATTCATACGGATACATCTCGTGCTTGATGAGGATAGTGCGCTCGGCTTCGTACTGGAGCACGTAGTGGTAATTGGTCTTGATGCCTTCGTGCACGCGCACGTATTCGGTCGCGACGCCTTCTTTCTTGAGGGTTTCCAAGCATGCGGTGCCGTTCTTGTCGGCGCCCACGTGTGCCACGAGGGCGCTTTTGAGGCCCAGCCGGCTCGCGGAGACCGCCGCATTCGGACCGTTGCCGACCGCGAGAACTTCGGTCGCGCTCTCGAAGGGGATCTTCTGACCGAATCGCACGCAGAGCATGCAGTTCCGGTCATTGATGTCGCAGTTCACCCGTGCCTCGATGAGCTTGATGAAGCAGTCTATCGTGATGTCGCCGAATGAGACGATATCGTATTTCATGCCGAATAGTATAGCATTGGATGGCGAGACTCTTTCTCGGCACGCATTTTCGGGGTCGCTGTCTGCGCCTGTTGGCACAGCGCTGACTCTCGGGCCGCCGCCCTGCGAGACACCCCGAAAATGCGTGCCTTCGGCGAGTCTCACGACAGAGGGAGTAGGTTCAGAAAAAGGAATACCCGGACAAAGTCCGGGCATGCATTCTATGGTCTTTATGCTTGCCAAGTAGCCGGAAATAGTTATACTTCCTAGCCATGTTAGCGCTTGAAATCAAACCTCGTGCCGCGAAGGAGTCCGCGGATTCTCTGCGCGAGCACGGCACGATGCCTGCCGTGTTCTACGGGCCGAAAGAGGGTGCGACCGCCATCGCGATCGACGCGTCGCGATTCGAACATGTATGGCGCGAGGCCGGCGAGACGACCGTCATCACGCTCAAAGGCGTGGGCGATGACAAGGAGACGCTCATCCATGACGTGCAGTTCCATCCGGTCTCCGGCACCCCGATCCACGCCGATTTCTACGTGCTCGAGAAAGGCAAGAAGATCAGGATCGAGGTTCCGCTCGTATTCGAGGGCGCCGCGCCCGCCGAGAAGGCCGGCCACATCGTCGTGAAAGCCCTCCACGAGATCGAGATAGAAGTCGCGCCCGCTGAATTGCCGCACAACTTGTCCGTCGATATTTCCGTGCTTGCGGGCGTCGGCGATCACATCACGGCAGGCGAGATCAAGCTTCCGCCGAGCGCGACCTTGCTCACGCACGCGAGCGAGATCGTCGCATCTGTCACCGAGTTCAAGGAGGAGAAAGTCGAAGTGCCTGCGGCCGCACCCGCGGCCGAGGGCGCTCCTGCCGCAGGCGAGGCCGCAGTCGGTGCTGCGCCTGCAGCCGCGGGAGGCGAACAGAAAGAGAAGCAAGCGTAAGCTGCTCTGATATACTGGAACGATGACGCGCTTACGCGCTCGTCTTTTTGCGGTGCTTGCGTGCGCCGTTTTTGCGGCGCCGCTCGCTCTCCACGCCGATACGCTCGCGAATCAGCGTGCGGCGCTCGAGCAGCAGCTCCAGCAGATCGAGCAGGACATCAAAGATAAGCAGGTCGTCCTCGCGCAGAAGCAGCAGCAGCGCGCGTCGCTCGAGCGCGACGTCGCCATTCTCGACGCAAAGATCCAAACGGCACAGTTGAGCATCAAGGAACGCGACCTCACGATCAAGAAGATACAGGGCGATATCGCCGACAAAGAGAAGGCTATCAAACTGCTCGACGCGAAAGTCGCGAGCGAGCAGGAGTCGCTCGCCCAGATGCTCCGGCGCACGCGCGAGATCGACGAAATGACGCCCGTAGAACTCGTTCTCGGCGGCTCGCTCTCTGACATTTTCCAGGACATCGATACCTTCCAGACCGTCCAGCGCGCGATCGACGCGTCGTTCAAGGAGATGGCGACCGTGCGCACTGATCTCTCGCAGCGCAAACAGGCGCTCCAGGAGCAGCAGCAGGAAGAGCAGGACCTGCGCCAGATCCAGGTGCTCCAGCAGAAATCTCTGCAGAACAGCGAGAAAGAAAAGAAGAATCTCGTCACAGCTGCGCGCGGACAGGAAGCTATCTACCTCCAGCTGATCGCGGACAGGGAGAAGAGTGCGGCGCAGATACGGGCGGCGCTCTTCGGTCTGCGCGATACGAAGGCGATCCAGTTCGGCGATGCCTATGCATATGCGAAGGAGGCCGGAGCTAAGACCGGAGTGCGCCCGGCACTCATCCTTGGCATTCTCGCCGAGGAGAGCAACATGGGAGAGAACGTCGGCACGGGGAATTGGCGCGTCGACATGAACCCGACGCGCGATGCGCCCCTCTTTCGGCAGATCACCGCGGCGCTCGGGCTCGACCCCGACTCGATGCCGGTCTCCAAGAGACCATGGTACGGCTGGGGCGGGGCGATGGGTCCGGCGCAGTTCATTCCCTCGACGTGGGTCCTCTATCAGGACAGGATCGCGAGAGCGACGGGGCAGAATCCTCCGAATCCGTGGGATGCCCGCACCGCCATCTTCGCCGCGTCGCTCCTTCTCATGGACAACGGCGCCGATAAGGGGACGCGCGCGGCGGAGCGTCTCGCGGCCCTGCGCTACCTTGCGGGTTGGAAGAACGCGGGAAAGTCCGCCTACGCATTCTACGGCGACGATGTGATGGATCTAGCGGACAAGTTCCAGAGTCAGATAGATATTTTGGGAGGTTAGTAGTTCAAGGCCCGGTGGTTTTTAACGGAAGATGAACCCGCACCGTTAAAAACCACCGGGCCTCTCGCATTAACCTTTTGGGCGGGTGGTTTAGAAAGGTCTGCGCGATGCCTGCCCCGCAGCGAGCTTTGCTCCGCTCCGGGGTTCTCTCGATAATCACCGGCGCGCAGCTCTGGTTTGTTGCTGGGGAATACAATGGAGTTTGACTGTTGGGGCAAAGCTGATACGATAAAGACTCCGTTCCATCTGGAGGAAGTCATGATGACCGACTCGGAAGGGCGTTTGCTGTACGGCGAGCACTGGATAAGTGCCGGGGAATTAGTGAAAAACAATACGGAACTAGTTCCCGGTTCCCCGCAGTTCTCCGAGGCTGTGGAAAGCCTGGCTTCGGCCCGGGCAGCCCACGCGCAGGAACTTCTGTGGAGAGTACAAAACGGGGAGTAGTAGCATGCCAATCTACTGCTCCACTTTAGGCCGTCGCTACGATGGCCTTCTTGTTTTTAGGAACATTCCTTGTAATTCCTGAAGTCTTGGGGTATTCTGTGCGGGCTATGAAAAAGGAAATCCACCCGGCGGAGTATCGGCAGGTCATCTTTTCCGATTCCACATCGGGGAAGCGCTTTTTGATCGCGTCGACCGTGCATACCACGAAGACCGAGAAGTGGGAGGACGGCAAGGAATACCCCGTCTTTAATGTTGAAATTTCGAGCGCGTCGCACCCGTTTTACACCGGACAGTCCAAGACCATAGACACCGCCGGACGCGTTGAGAAGTTCAAGACCCGCCTCGCCTCCGCGAAAACGAAGAAAACGAAGAAATAACGACTCTGAAGCAGCGCACCCCGCACCATGCGGGGTGCGCTGCGCTATACTGCGCGTATCTTTATGGCTGACGAAAAACACATAAACCCGCTCGATTTCGCCGACGACCGGCGGATTTCGTATTTGGTCGCCGAATGGAAACGGCTCACGCAGGCCGAGAAGGATGCGGAGGAGCTCGTGGAAGTCGACCCGAAAATGGCGGAGCTTGCCGAAAAAGAACTCGCAGACATCAGCGAGCAGAAAGACCGACTCCTCGCGGAAATGGAGCGCATCGTGGGAACGGAGGGCGAGGAACGCGAATGGCCGAATGAGGTCGTGCTCGAAGTGCGCGCAGGGGTCGGCGGCGACGAAGCGTCGCTCTTCGCCGAAGAGCTTGCGCGCATGTACTTGCGCTACGCCGAAATCAAAGGCTGGAAATGGCGCCCGCTCGAAGAGGCGGCGGGGACGATCGGAGGATACAAGGAAGCGCAATTCGAGATAAAAGGCGAGAACTGCTACCGCGAACTCCGCTTCGAGACGGGCGTGCATCGCGTCCAGCGCGTTCCGGCGACGGAAAAAGCGGGCCGTATCCACACGTCGACGGCCTCCGTCGCCATTCTCCCCATCTACAAGCGCACGAAGATAGAGATAAACCCGTCAGACCTCGAGATAGAAACATCGCGCTCCGGCGGCGCCGGCGGGCAGAACGTTAACAAGGTGGAAACCGCGGTGCGCATCGTCCACAAACCGACCGGCATCGATGTGAAATGCACCTCGGAGCGTTCCCAGGCGCAGAACCGCGAAAAGGCGATGACCCTGCTCGCGAGCAAGCTCCAGCAGGCGCAAGACGAAGCGGCGGCGCGGTCGCGCGCCGCGGAGCGCAAAGCACAAGTCGGCACCGGCGACCGCTCGGAGAAGATCCGCACCTACAATTTCCCGCAGGACCGTGTGACGGACCACCGCATCAAGGAGTCATGGTCGAACGTCGAAGGTATCTTGGGCGGGCGCATCGAGAGTGTCCTGAAAGCGCTCGACGCGGCAGAAGGGAGCGAGAACGTTGCAGATGGAGAGTGAGTCTGCTAGAATCGCACGACATATGCACGCAGGAACAAGCGATATCCAGACTCTTTTCGAGGCAGGCACGCATTTCGGGTATTCCCGCGCACGGCGCCACCCGACGGCGGCCCCCTTCATCTTCGGCACGAAAGATCGCAGCGACATCTTCGACCTCGAGGAGACGCAGAAGCGTCTCGACGCGGCCGTCGCATTCGCGAGTTCGCTTGCCGGTAGCGGCAAGCAGATCCTCCTCGTGGGCGGCAAGAACGAGGCGATCTCTATCGTGAAGGATGCGGCGGAGCGCATCGGGGTGCCGTACGTCGCCGGCCGCTGGATCGGGGGAACGCTCACTAATTTCAAGAACATCCGCAAGCGTATCGACCGTCTCGAGAAGCTCATGAGCGAACGGGACGCGGGAGTGCTCGAGAAGTACACCAAAAAGGAACGGCTCCTCATCGACCGCGAGATCGAAGAGCTCCTCAGCCGCTTTGGCGGGCTGGTGAAGCTCACGGATGTTCCCGCGGCGCTCTTCATCGTCGATACCCGCCGCGAGGAGACGGCGGTGCGCGAAGCGAACCAACTCGGCATCCCCGTCATCGGTCTCGCGAGCTCCGACTGCGATTTCTCTCTCGTGCAGTATCCGATACCGGGCAACGACACGTCGGTGCGCAGCATCCGGCTTGTCGCTGACGCTATCGCGCGCGCGTACGAGGAAGGGAAGCGGGTACCGGAGAAGAAATAAGAGAACACGGGCCCGGACACGAGCCGCGTATTTGAATGCATGGAAATCACCACTGAAACAATTAAATCATTGCGGGATGAGACCGGGGTCTCCATCATGCAGTGCAAGAAAGCGCTTGAGGAAGCGGGAGGCGATATCGAAAAGGCGAAAGTGATCCTGCGCAAGCAGAGCTCCGCGATTGCGAGCAAGAAATCCGATCGCGCGCTCGGCGCCGGCATCGCGAGCGCATACGTGCATGCGGGCGGAAGCGTCGTGGGTGCGGTCGTGCTCGCCTGCGAGACGGATTTCGTCTCCAAGAACGAGGAATTCGGCAAGCTCGCCTACGACATTGCGATGCATGTCGCCGCGATGAATCCGCAGTGGAAGACGCGCGCCGACGTGCGCGATGAGGACCTCGTCGCCGCACGCGCAGTGTTCGAGAAAGAAGCCGAGAACGTCCCCGCCAATATGCGCGGCAAGGCGATCGAAGGAAAAGTCGAGAGCTACCTCAAAGACCGCGTGCTCCTTCTCCAGCCGTTCGTGAGAGACCCGTCGATCACGGTGCGCGAGCTCATCGATTCGGCCATACAGAAGTTCGGCGAGAAGATAGAAGTCGTTCGCTTCGAACGCCTTTCCGTGCGCTAGCCTTTTAATATGGCATTTTTCGCCACACTCTTTTTCGTCGCCCTCTTCGGCATCATAGCGCTCTTCGGGTTGAAATACTGGGAAGAGCGGCATGAGCGTGTGCTCGTTCCCGGCGTCCGGGATAAAGCCGATGCGCGCGCGCACGAGCTCAAAGAACTCATCGCTCTCGGCAGGGCGGAGCTTGCGAAACTGCCGCCGGAGGCGGCCCACCGTGCGCGCATGCTCATCCATGCCGGAGCGCTCCAAACGGCCCGCCTCGCGCGCGCCATGGAAACCCAGGCGCATCGGCTCGCCGACCTCGTCTCGCACAAGCATCATTTCGAACGGCGCGAGCCGCAGTCGGAATTCCTGAAAAAAGTCGGGGAGCGCAAGAACGACCTATCCAAAGAAGATTGGCCAGGGAAGAAGCTTGATACGACTCTTTAAAGCAGGCACCCCGTTAGAGAACGAAGTTCTCTAACGGGGCAGGCAATGGCAAGAGACGCGATAACGGATTATAGTACTGTTGCGCCGCCTTAGCTCAGTTGGTAGAGCAACGCTTTTGTAAAGCGAAGGTCCCCAGTTCGAGTCTGGGAGGCGGCTCACGAACGAAGTGAGTGAGAAAAGTTCAAAACCACGGGCTTGCCCCCGCGAACCTTTACCGCCCGGTCTTTTTCGTCGAAGTCGCCGCCTTCGAGAGCGTCGCGAGCTGGGGCAGGATCTTCTCGATGCTCCCCACGTCGCGGAACCCATAGTACATCTGATCGTTGATCGAGAGCGCCGGCAATTTGTTGTCGACATCGTTGATGGCCACGAGCGTCTGGAGCGCGGAGACGTCGAGGTTGTAGTCGAATGAGTAAATGCGCAGCTGGGGGTATTTCTCGCCGAGCGCGGTCAGGGCGTAGCCCTGCTCCTCGCAGTCCTTGCAGTCGCCCTTGTTCGAATAGAAGTAGAGGATGAAGACGGGCTTCAGGTTGCACTTTGCGGCCACTTTTTTCATGAGGAGGAGGTCCTTTATCTGCAGGAGCGAGTAGTAGCGCTTGAGGCGCAGGAGCTCGTTCTCGTCCACCCGGCTCTGCGTCTCGAGGTAGGAGAGGCGGTCGGCGAGCGGGCGTATCTCCTTTGAGAGGACGGAGTTTTCGGAGATATCCTTGCACGAATGTTCAGCAAGAAGATCGAACTGGGTCTCGAGCGAAAGGATGTCGATCGAAATGTTGTCCTGCGTGCTCCGGATCTCGGCGATGCGCTGGGCGTTGAAATAATTGGATGCGTACACAGCCGTCGCGAAGATCACGGCCGTTATGGCGAAAGCGACCGCGTAGGTCCGCCAGCGAGCAGTGCGAGTTCCGGCGATCGGTTGTTCCATACGAAGAAGTTTACAGGTATCAGTTTTGAGTTTTTAGCAGAATGCACTGAATGTTCAAGGATAGATTTCTGAAAACTGTAAACTTGGAACTTAAAACTATTTTATCTCCACTCGACGCCCGTCTTGAAGATGGCCCGGAACACCGCCGTGCCCAGCCATAACGGAGTGAGGAAGCTGTAGAATAGGAGGAAAAGCGGAGTGCCCGCAGGAGGGAGGCGGCGCCCGGTGCCGAGCCACGTGCCGGTGCAGATGAGGACGAGAATGAGCGCCACGGCGACGTACACCAAGAACCAGAGAGCGCTCGTATTGAAATAGAAGAGTTCGAACGAGGGGTGAGGAAGCGCTCCGGTTATCTGTATGCGCAGGATAGCGTCATGGAGTTCTTGCAGCCAGCCCCACACGATATGGAGGAAGAAATACATACCGGTCCCGACGGAAAGGACAGCCGTCGGAAGGACGAGGAGCCCCAGGTTCCCGTACGCCCGGTTTCCCAACATGAAGCGATAGTCGGAGGCGTTGCGCAGGAAGCCGTAGGTCCAGCGCACGCGCTGGCGGAAGAGTTCGGGGAGCGTCCGCGGAGCCCCGGTGTGCACCGCCGCGGCGGGAGCGTTCGCGATCAAGTGCCCGTTCGCCTGCATGCGCAAAGCCATCTCCATGTCTTCGGTCGAGTGGCCGTGCCGCCATCCGCCGAGCTCGCGCACGACTTCCGTGCGGAAGATCGAAAAGGGCCCTGGGGTGATGAACGCCGAGCCGAGCGCCGCGAGCATGAAGCGGTTGAAGACGCTCAAGCTGTATTCCGCATTCTGGACGTGCTGGAGGAGCGTCTGCGGTTCGCGCACGTGAATGCCGGGGGTGACGGCGGCGACGTCCGCATTCTCGAACGTAGGCGCGATGCGCGAGAGTGCCTCCCGGTCCACCGTCGAATCCGCATCGAGGCAGCCGATGAGGTCCGCATCAGTGTGCTCAAGCGCGAGGTTGAGCGCGGTGTGCTTTCCGCCGTTCTCCTTGCGGAAGATGCGCACCCGCTCGCGGCCTTCGAACTGTCGCATCGCGTCCCATGTCCCGTCGGTCGAACCGTCGTCGACCACGATGGTCTCGAGGAGTTCCGCCGGATATCGCAGAGCGAGCACGGATTCGATGGTGCTCACGACCGTGTTCTCCTCGTTGAAGCATGGGATGATCACGCAGACGCGCGGCAGTGCCGCGCTCGCGCCGCTTGTTTCGAGCACCGGCTCACTGGTCCGCCGCTCGAGGAATGAGACGAGCAGGAACACCTCGAAGTAGAGGGAGATGAAGAGCAGGGTATAGGTGATGGCGTCGCTGGCTCCGATATCGAACATAGCCGGTCGATTATAGCAGAAATGGGTATCGGATAGAACTCTTCCTCGGTTGGGGTAGAATGGAGGACACATGCAAGAACACGGAACAACCCGGGGACACATTCATCCGATCTCGTCGCTCATCCGCGAAGCGAACAGCATCTTCTACAAAATGGGATTCGCCTTCGCCGAAGGGCCCTTGGTCGAGAGCGAGTGGTACAACTTCGACGCCCTGAACGTGCCGAAAGATCACCCCGCGCGCGACATGCAGGACACGTTTTTTCTCAAAGACGAGCCGGGCTTCGTCCTGCGCACGCATACGTCGCCGGTGCAAGTCCGCTACATGGAGGCGCAGGTGAAGAAAGGGACCCTGCCGCCGTATCGGGTCATCGTGCCCGGCCGCGCATTCCGCAACGAGGCGACGGACATGACGCACGAAGCGGAATTTTTCCAGATAGAAGGGTTCGCCGTCGGAGAAGATGTCACCCTCGCCAATCTCAAAGGCACGCTCGCGCGCTTCTTCAAGGAGCTCTTCAAAGGCACGTCGGTGGAGGTCCGTTTCCGTCCGAGCTTCTTCCCGTTCACCGAGCCCTCGGTCGAGGTGGACATGCGGCTCGTCGGAGAATCGGCGCCGGAAAAATTGCGCGACCGCTGGATAGAGATGATGGGCGCGGGCATGGTGCATCCGAACGTGCTGCGCAATGCCGGCGTCGACCCGGAGAAATATCGGGGATTCGCGTTCGGCATGGGGCTCGATCGCCTTGCGCTCCTGCGCTGGGGCATCGACGACATCCGCCTCATGCACTCCGCCGACCTGCGGTTCGTGGACCAATTTTAATTGGTATGAAAATTTCTCGCGCATGGCTCCAAACGTATTTTGAGAAACCGCTGCCGGACGCGCAGGCGCTCGCCGATGCACTCACTTTTCATGCGTTCGAGATTGAGAGTGTCGTTGGTGATATCTTGGACGTAAAAGTAACGCCCAACCGCGGGCACGATTGTTTGTCGCACCGCGGGATTGCCAAAGAACTATCGGCGATTTTGAACCTCCCGCTCGTCCCATACCCGTACGGCATACGCGATATCGACCTTGAGCCGAAAACCGATGCGATAAATATCGTGATCGAGGCTCCAGATCTCTGTCTCCGCTATGTCGCCGGATACATCCGCGGCGTCAAGGTCGGTCCCTCGCCGGAGTGGCTGCGCGCGCGCCTCGAATCGATCGGGCAGAAATCCATCAACAACGTCGTCGATGCGACGAATTTCGTGATGTTCAACATCGGCCAGCCGCTGCATGCGTTCGATGCGGGACAGTTGAGGCAAAAAGACGGGAAGTATGCGATAGGCGTCCGTAAGGCGAAGCGGGGAGAGAAAATGCTTGCGCTCGATGACAAGGAGTATGCGTTTACCGAGAAAATGCTTCTCATCGTTGACGGTGCTTCGGATGTGCCGATCGGCATCGCAGGTATCAAAGGCGGGAAGCCGGCAGGAATTACCGAGGCAACCAAAGACATCATCATCGAATCGGCGAATTTCGACGGCGTCTCCGTGCGCCGCACCGCCGCCGTGCTCAAGCTTCGCACCGACGCCTCGTCGCGCTTTGAGCAAGTAATTTCACCCGAATTAGCGGCCTACGGCATGCGCGCGTCCGCCGATCTTATTGTAAAAGTCGCTGGCGGAGAGATCATTGGATTCTCCGACGAATACCCGACGCCGCAAAAGATGAAAACTGTTTCCGTGTCCGTCGAAAAGACGAACGTGATACTCGGAACCTCGCTTGTCGCTGACGAAATCGCAAACGCCCTCACACGCCTCGATCTTCCGTTCGAAAAACAGGGTTCCGAATTCGTCGTGACGCCGCCGTTCGAGCGGCTCGACCTCTTCATCGCAGAGGATCTCGTCGAAGAAATCGGACGCATCATCGGGTACGACAAAATCCCGGCAGTAGAACTTTCGCCGTTATCTAAAAAGCCGGAAGTGAACAAGAATTTCTATTGGCAGGAGCGTATACGAGAACATCTCCTCTCCAAAGGATTTTCCGAAGTATTTACTTCTGTATTTGATGAAGAGGGTGAGCGGGCAGTTCTAAACAAAGTTGGCGGGGAGAAACCCTTCTTGCGCCAAGATATCAGTCATAGCCTCAATGGGGCCTTGGGAAGCAATATTTACAACAAGGATCTACTCGGACTTAAACAAGTACGCCTATTTGAGTTAGGTACAGTGTGGAGGGAAAACGTCGAAATTTGCAGCGTCTGTCTTGCAGTTGAAAAAATAAAAACCGAGGAAAGTGCAGATGAACTAGCAGCCGAACTTTTGCAGTACTTGGGTCTTCAAGCAACGGCTGTCATGCAGGATTCTCCCGCAGAGATGAACTTCTCGAAAATCATTTCGACACTTCCCGACCCGACGACGTATGACCAGTTACCCTTACCAATAACAAAGCGCTACCAACCATTCTCGAAGTATCCCTTCATCGTCCGCGACATCGCTCTGTGGGTTCCCGCAGGCACGAAACCCGAAGAGGTGCTTGAAGTTCTTCGCGCGCAGTCAGGAGAATTGTTGGTACGGAGCGCGCTTTTCGACACGTTCGAAAAAGAGGGGAAGGTATCCTATGCATTTCGTCTCGTCTTCCAGTCGTTCGATCACACGCTCACGGATAATGACGCGAACGAGCGCATGGAGAGCATCTATTCTGCGGTGAAAGAAAAGGGCTGGGAAGTGCGGTAGCCGCGCACCGAACCTGTGTATTTCCCCTAGGCACGGGGGCTATTTTTTGCTATACTGAAACTACTAAATATGGCTGAAAGCAAAGCAAAAAGGGCCGCGGAAAAGGCGGTGAAAACAGGCTCCTATGGAGCCTCTGACATTACCGTCCTCGAGGGCCTCGAAGCGGTGCGCCGACGCCCCGGCATGTACATCGGCACGACGGGGACGAGCGGCTTGCATCACCTCATCTGGGAAGTCTTCGACAACTCACGCGACGAAGCGATGGGAGGATTCGCGAACGACATCGAGATCGCGCTTTTGCCGAACAATCGCGTACGCGTCGCCGACAACGGCCGAGGCATCCCCGTCGACATCCACCCGAAGACGAAAGTTTCTGCGCTCGAGACGGTCATGACCATCCTTCATGCCGGTGGGAAGTTCGGCGGCGAAGGCTACAAGGTTTCCGGCGGTCTCCACGGCGTCGGTGTCTCGGTGGTGAATGCGCTCTCGTCCTACGTGCGCGCCGAAGTTCATCGCGACGGCGGCATGTACATCCAGGAATACAAGAACGGCGGCAAGCCGGTCGCGAAAGTGAAGAAGGTCGGCGCATCGTCGGCTCACGGCACCATCATCACGTTCGAATCCGACCCGACAATTTTTCCCGACCGCGAATTGCACTTCGAGACGGTCGTCGCGCACATGCGCCAGCAGGCGTACCTCGTCCGCGGCCTGCGCATCAGCATCCTCGACCTCCGGCAGGCCGCGAAAGTGGATGACGAAGGCGTGTTCTACCTCCGCGAATTGGGGCTCGACGGCCCGTCCACCACTTTTTATTTCGAAGGCGGCCTCCGCTCGCTCGTCGCGTTCCAGAATCGCTACCTCGAGCCGGTGCATAAGACCGTTTTCCATGCCGAAAAAGAGCAGGACGGCGTGCATGTCGAAATCGCGCTCCAGTACGTCGACGACATCGTCTCGCGCATCTCCGCGTTCGCCAACAATATCTACAACAGCGAAGGAGGCATGCACATCACCGGCTTCAAAACGGCGCTCACGAGGACCTTGAATGCGAGTATCAAGAACGGCAGCGTGAAAGAAAGCGAGACGTTCACCGGCGAAGACGTGCTCGAAGGATTGACCGCCGTCGTCTCGGTGAAGCTCCGCGAGATACAATTCGAAGGCCAGACGAAAGCGAAGCTTGGGAGCGTCGAGGCGCGCGGCGCCGTCGACGCCGTTTTCAGCGAAGCGTTCAGTACGTTCCTTGAAGAACATCCGGAGGAGGCGCGCGCCATCATCGGCAAAGCGTCGCTCGCGATGCGCGCGCGCAAAGCGGCAAAAGCTGCGAAGGACAGCATCATGCGCAAAGGCGCTTTGGACGGCATGACATTGCCGGGCAAACTCGCCGATTGCCAGACGCGGCTTGCGGAAGAAGGCGAACTCTTCATCGTGGAGGGGGATTCGGCAGGAGGTACGGCGAAGATGGGCCGCGACCGGCGCATCCAGGCGGTGTTGCCGCTTCGCGGCAAGATACTCAACATCGAGCGCGCGCGCATCGACAAGATGCTCGCCTCGGAGCAGATACGAAACCTCGTCGTGGCATTAGGGACCGCTATCGGCGACGTCTTCAACATCGAGAAGCTCCGCTACCACAAGATCATCATCGCGACTGATGCCGACGTGGATGGCGCGCACATCCGCACGCTCCTCCTCACCCTTTTCTACCGGCATTTCAGGCCGGTCGTCGACGGCGGCTTCCTCTACATCGCGCAGCCGCCGCTCTACAAGGTGCGGAAGGGGAAAGAGGTGAATTACGCATACACCGACGAGCAGAAGATAGCGCTCGCCGGGAAAGATACTCCGATCGAGAGCGAGGCGGCAGAGGAGGAACAAGACGAAACAGCAGCGCTACCCGCCTCCGCTAAAGCTTCGGCGGGCAAAGCAAAGGTTTCAGTCCAGAGATATAAAGGATTGGGCGAGATGAACTCCGACGAGTTGTGGGAGACGACGATGGACCCGACGCGCCGGATACTCAAGCTCGTGACCGTCGAGGATGCGCAGGAGGCCGACATGGTGTTCGACATGCTCATGGGAACCGACGTTCCTGCCAGGAAGTCATTCATTCAATCGCACGCGCGGGAAGCGACGCTCGATATCTGAATATGCAGGCGCTGGTTTTCGCCCTCGGCATCCTGATCGTTGCGGAAGTTCTGAATATACTTGCTGAGATGTTCGCGGCCCAATTGCCGGGGGTTGCCAGCCTGTTCGAGCGTCAGAACCTTTTTCTCTTCGGGATGGTTTTCGCAGGATGCTCGCTTCTGCTCGTCGGGTACTCGATGGGCTACGGCGCAGCCAAGAATATCTGGGTCGTAACGGCAATGTCCGTAGGGGGAATACTGGTCGTCGAACCGATACTCGCATGGACATTTTTCCACCAACTCCCTGAAAAAGGCGCGATAGTCGGTCTCGTACTCGGTGCGATAGGGTTGATCGCGACAGTGGCGTGGAGGTAGAACGCGTCCGCACGCCGTCTTAGAGAGCCTGGCCTGCCGTGTTATTCCCTCTGTCCGATTCGCGGACGAGATCGCCGGGATCGACCGACACGCTGAATACGCCGTTCGGATCAGCCTGCGTGAAGCGCAGCACGTTTTCGATGTGCCCGCCCGGCGCGAGGGGCGATTGCAGGGACGAGGTGTAGCGATAGGGCGGGAGCGTAGGGAGGAGTGCGGTGAAGTACCACGGGCCCGTGGATGTCGCGCCATAATTCGCGATATCGAAGCGCACCGCGACGAGGTCGTCCCCGGATGTGTTCCGGCGGGGAACTATCTCGCCGCTCGTCCTGTCGATGACGCCCGCGGAGAGGATGCGGACGGAGAGGTCTGGTGCGGCGTCCACATTCACAGCCGGCTTCTCCGCGTTTTTCGTGCCGGGGTTGTTCGTCGTCGCAACGGTTCCTTCAGTCGTCGCAGCGGTTCCTTCAGAAGTGTCGTACGGCGAGCCTATCGCAAGCTGAGACGCACGGAGCCGTCCCGAGAGGGAAGAGAGCCACGATTTCGAGAGGACTGCGAGTTGGAACAGCCCCCAGATCATGAAAAGTATGAGGATGATGAATCCGATGATCACGAGGATGTTCGAGATGAGCGCCGCTTGCTTCGTCCTGCCTGCTGTATCTATCATGCCGATACTCTGGCATGATTTTTTGCTCCTTGTCAAGTCGCGGTTCGTTGTGTATCCTGCACTCAATTACAAGATAGCAAGGCAGATACGCATTCAGATATGGAACGAGATCAACAGTTTTTGGAATATGTAGTGAAGGCGCTTGCGGATCATCCCGAGGACGTCAAGATTACCCGCACGGTCGACGAGATGGGCGTGCTTCTCACGCTTTCTGTCAACAAAGAAGACATGGGCAAGATCATCGGCCGCTCGGGCCAGACGGCCAAAGCCATCCGCACCGTGCTCCGCGTCGTCGGCATGAAGAACGATGCGCGCGTCAACTTGAAGATCGAGGAGCCGGAAGGCAGCGAGCGGGAGGGCGCCGCACCGGAGCCGTACGTGCGCGACACGACCGTCGACGACGTCATCAAGGATCTGAAGGGCGAGTAGTTAGCCACTAGGATCTCGTGAGATTCTCGATGCATTTTCTAGTGGCTATTCACTAGCGGCTAAACCCTATGCTTCACTTCCACATCGTGACCCTGTTTTCCGAATCCATCGAGCCGTATCTCACAAGCTCGATCATCGGCCGCGCGATAGAGAAGAAGCTCATCAAGGTCTCATTTTACGATCCGAAAGATTTCACCCGCCTTCGCCAAGGCCCCGGCGGGCAAGCCCGCGTACAAGACGATCGAGTAGATCGCAGGCCATATGGAGGAGGCCCCGGAATGGTTCTCCGTCCCGAACCAATACTCCTTGCTGCACAAAAAGCTATCGGGAAGAAGCGGGGAGTCGAGAAGATATTTTTTGCGACCGACGGCGCGCAGTTCGACGAACGAATGGCGAAGAAACTCTCGAAGAAAAGAGACATCGTGTTCATATCCGGCCGCTATGAAGGCGTGGACGCTCGCGTCCAGAAGATATTGAAAGCCAAGCCGGTGTCGGTGGGCCCCTATGTGCTCACCGGCGGCGAACTCCCCGCCGCGACCCTTATCGACGCGGTGTCGCGCTTCGTGCCGGGCGTCTTGGGGAAAGCCGAATCGCTCGAGCGCTCGCGCGTCTCGAGCCCCGAGGTCTACACTCGCCCGGAGATCCTCGTCTGGAAAGGCAAGAAATACCGCGTGCCGAAGGTTCTCCTCTCCGGGCACCAGGCGAGGATAGAAGAATGGAAGACGAAGCGGAAAAATAGACGAAAGAATACTTGACTTCCCTCTGCGATGTGAGATAATTTATTTGTTGACCAGTAGCTCAGGTCTTTTTTGGAGGACGTGCCGTGGACAAAGTTCGGAAGATCGCGACATGGAAATGCGTCGTCATTAGTCTCGGGATGGTAGTGGCGTGCGTCATTGCCGTCATCTACCGTTTCTTGACCACAGGCCACTTCTTCCTCAAGGACGAGGAAAAGAAGTGACCGGAAAAATGCCCACGCTAGATTGGCACAATTTGCCAATTTCGCGTGGGCACGCTGTTTTTATATTCTTTGAGCATCACGTTGACAAGAAAAAGTGAGCGTGTATACTCTGCCGACATTTGCTCTATAGCTGATTGAGTTGCGGCTGCGCTTTTGAGTAAAGGAGTATCGGGTTTGGCCAAGCGAGACTTTTTTACAAAGATAGCAGAATAATATATACGCATCCGGCGTGCAGGCGTCGGTGCGCACAATTATCATGGCGAAAGCGCACACTGCGGTCCGTCCGCAAAAATTCTTCGGCCGTTTCCGAGAGCCCCTCGTGAAGCTCCCAAGTCTCGTCGAATCGCAGATCGACTCGTTCCGCCAGTTCGTGGAAGGCGGCGCCGAGCGGGTCTTCAAGGAATTCTCTCCCATCACCGATCACGCGAAGAAGAAATTCGAGCTCCGGCTCGTGAAGTTCTCGTTCGGCCCCTTGCGTTGGGATGAAGATTATGCGAAGCGCGCAATGCGCACCTATGAAGCGCCGCTTTCCATGGTCGTGCGCCTCAAGAACAAGACGACCGGCGAAGAGAAAGAGCAGGAGATATTCCTCGCCGATTTCCCGTGGATGACGGAGCACGGCTCGTTCATCATCAACGGCGTCGAGCGCATCGTCGTTCCCCAGCTCGCGCGCTCGTACGGCGTCTTCTTCGAATCCGTTCCGTATAAAGGGAAGGGCTATTTCGCGGCGAAGATAATCCCCGCCCGCGGCGTGTGGATCGAGATCGAATCCGATCCCGACGGCGGCATCTACGTGAAGATAGACCGCAAGCGCCGCTTCCCGGTGACCTCGCTCCTGCGCGTCCTTGGGCTCGCGAGCGAGAAGGATATCCGCGCGCGGTTCGCGAAATCGGCCGTGGCGGAGCAGGCGATCGCCGCGACCCTCGCCCACGATCACGCACACACGCCGGAGGAGGCCTACGTCGAGATCTACCGCCGCTTGCGCGACGGCGATATCGCCACCGCCGAATCGGCGCGCGATTACGTGCAATCCATCCTCTCCGCCGACCGCTACGACTTCTCACGCGTCGGCCGCTTCCATTTCAACCGCCGTTTCGGACTGCCCACCGCAGAGAAAGACCTCGTGAATGCCACGCTCACGGAGGGCGACATCGTGCGCATCATCACGCACATCGCCGAGCTGAACGCCCACCCCGCGGCCGAGCCGGACGACATCGACCACCTCGGATTCCGGCGCGTGCGCTTCGTCGGCGAGCTCCTGGAGAGCCGCATGCGCGTCGGCCTTTCGCGCATGAAGCGCAACATCCAGGACCGCATGGCCATGGTGGACCCGGAGACGTCGCTCCCCGTCCAGTTCGTCAACCCGCGCCCATTCCAGGCCGCCATCCGCGAATTTTTCACTACCGACCAGCTTTCCCAGCTGATGCAGCAGTACAATACGCTCGACGAGATCGAGCATTTGCGCACGCTTTCCACCCTCGGCCGCGGCGGGCTCACCTCCGAGCGCGCCGGGCTCGAAGTGCGCGATGTGCACGCATCGCACTACGGCCGCGTCTGCCCCATCCATACGCCTGAAGGCAAGAACATCGGCCTCGTGCTCCACATGTCGCTCTACGCGCGGCCGAACGAGTTCGGCATCGTCGAGACCCCGTACGCGAAAGTCGAGAAGGGGCGCATCACGAAGGAAATCGTCTATCTGAACGCGCTCGAGGAAGAGCAGTACACGATCGCGCACGCGGCGATCGTGCGGGACGACGAAGGCCGCATCACGGGGAAATTCGTGGAAGCGCGCAAGGCGGGTAATCCCACCCTCGTCAAACGAGAAGACGTCGATTTCATGGAAGTCGCGACGAACCAGCCGTTCTCGGTCGCGACCGCGCTCATCCCGTTCGTCGAGAACGACGATGCCAACCGCGCGCTCATGGGTTCGAACATGCAGAAACAGGCGGTACCCTTGGTGGTGCCCCAGGCGCCCTTGGTCGCGACCGGCGTCGAGACGATAGCCGCCCGCGATTCGGGCCGCCTCATCATCGCCTCCGAGCCCGGCGAAGTGACCTATGCGGATGCGGCGAAGATCACCGTCAAGAACACGGCAGGGAAATCGAAGGAGTACAAGCTCGTCAACTTCTCGCGCACGAATGGATTCACGACGTTCCACCAACGCCCGTCCGTCTCCGTGGGCGAGCATGTGAAGAAAGGCACCATCCTCGCCGACACCTCGACCTCGGATCGCGGCCAGCTCGCCATCGGGCAGAACGTCCGCGTGGCGTTCCTGCCGTGGTACGGCGCCAACTATGAAGACGCCATCGTCATCTCCGAGCGGCTCGCCAAAGACGCGCGCTTCACCTCCATCCACATGGAGGAATTCGTGTGCGTCGTGCGCGACACGAAGCTCGGGCCCGAGGTGACGACGCACGATATCCCGAACGTGAGCGAGTTCAAGCTCCGCAACCTCGATGAAGACGGCGTCGTCCGCATCGGCGCGGAAGTCCGCCCCGGCGACATCCTCGTCGGCAAAGTGACCCCGAAAGGCGAGACCCAGCTCACACCCGAGGAACGCCTCTTGCACGCCATCTTCGGCGAGAAAGCTAAAGACGTGAAGGACACGTCGCTCCGGATGGAAGGCGGCAAACGCGGCCGCGTCATCGGCGTAAAAGTATTCTCTCGCGAGACGGGCGACGCGCTCGAATCGGGCGTCATCAAGCGCGTGCACGTGGAAGTCGCACAGCTGCGCACCATCTCGGTGGGCGACAAGCTCGCCGGCCGCCACGGCAACAAAGGCGTCATCTCGCGCGTGCTTCCCGAGGAAGACATGCCGTTCGACGCGGAAGGGAATCCGGTCGACGTCATTCTGACTCCCTTGGGCGTGCCGTCGCGCATGAACCTCGGGCAGATCCTCGAACTCCACCTCGGACTTGCGGCGGAAATGCTCGGCTACCAGGCCGTCGTGCCGTCGTTCGCCGGAGCGACCGAGGAGGAGATCCGCGACGAACTCAAGGTCGCGGGCGTCCACGAGAGCGGCAAGCGCGTGCTCTTCGACGGCCGCACCGGCGAGCCGTTCGCACAGCCGATCTCCGTCGGCGTCATGTATATATTGAAGCTCCACCACATGGTGGAAGACAAGATCCACATGCGCTCCATCGGGCCGTACTCGCTCACGACCCAGCAGCCCTTGGGCGGCAAGGCGCAGAACGGCGGCCAGCGCGTCGGCGAAATGGAAGTCTGGGCGTTCCTCGGCTACGGCGCCGCGCACTCGCTCCGCGAGATCCTCACCATCAAATCCGACGACATCCTCGGCCGTTCCGCCGCCTTCGACGCGATCGTTAGCGGCAAGCGCATCGAAGAGACGAACACGCCGGCGACGTTCAACGTCCTCGTGCGGCACCTGCGCGGCTTGGGCATCGACATGGAATTTATCGAAGGCGGAAACGCGGCGCAATAATCCTTTACAATCACTATGCAAAAACGAAAAGACACCATTCCGCAGGATTTCGACGCAGTCGCGATGAAGCTCGCGAGCCCCGAGCGCGTCCTTGAGTGGTCGTACGGCGAGATCACGAAGCCGGAGACCATCAACTACCGCACCCAGCGGCCCGAGAAGAGCGGCCTCTTCGATGAGCGCGTCTTCGGCCCCGAGAAGGACTACGAGTGCTACTGCGGCAAGTACCGCGGCATCCGCTTCCGCGGCATCGTCTGCGAGAAATGCGGCGTGGAGATCACCCGCGCCATCGTCCGCCGCGAACGCATGGGCCACATCGATCTCGCGACCCCGGTATCCCACATTTGGTTCCTCCGCGGCATCCCCTCGCGCATCGCCCTCATGCTCGGCCTCTCCGCCGCCGAGGTTGAAAAGGTGGTCTACTTCGCCGGCTACATCGTGACCCAGGTCGTCGAAGTCGAGCGCACCCGGCTCCTCAAAGAGCTTGAGCAGGAATACCAGCTGAAGATGAAATCGGCGGCGAACGCCGACGAGAAGACGCGCCTCAAGGACCTGGCGACCAAGGCCAAGCGCGACATCGAATCCATCCAGGAAGGCGTCGTCCTCGACGAGGCCGCCTACCACCTCTTCGCGGTCAAATACGGCGCGCTCTTCCGCGCGGCTATCGGCGCCGAGGCGCTCTACAACATCCTGAAGCGCATCGACCTCGACGTCTTCGTCGAGAAAGTGCGCGAGCAGTATGAGAAATCCGGAGCGGCCGACCGCGACAAGCTCCGCAAGCGCCTGGCGCTCGGCGAGGCCCTGCGCCGCGCCGGAGTGCGCCCCGAGTGGATGTTCATGACGCGCCTTCCGGTCGTCCCGCCCGCGCTTCGCCCGATGGTGGCGCTCGAAGGCGGCCGCCACGCATCGTCCGATTTGAACGACCTCTACCGCCGCGTCATCAACCGCAACAACCGCCTCAAGCGCCTCCTCGCCATCCACGCGCCGGAAGTCATCTTGCGCAACGAGAAGCGCATCCTCCAGGAAGCCGTCGACGCGCTCCTCGACAACTCGATGCGCCGCGGCGCCGGCGTCCTCGGCATCCTCGGCGGCCGCCGCCGCGCGCTCAAGTCGCTCGCCGATTACCTCAAGGGCAAGCACGGCTACCTCCGTCAGAACCTCCTCGGCAAGCGCGTGGACTACTCGGGCCGCTCCGTCATCGTCGTGGGTCCTGACCTCGCGCTCGACGAATGCGGATTGCCGAAGCACATGGTGCTTGAGCTCTTCCGCCCGTTCGTTATCCAGGGGCTCCTTTCGCGCGAGCTCGCGTACAACATCCGTGGCGCCGGGCGCCTCATCGAAGACGAAGCGCCGGAAGTGTGGCCCATCCTCGAAGAGGCCATCCAGAACAAATACGTTCTCCTGAACCGCGCACCGACCCTGCACCGCCAGAGCATGCAGGCGTTCCGCCCGGTTCTCATCGAAGGCAACGCCATCCAAGTGCACCCGCTTGTCTGCCCCGCGTACAACGCCGACTTCGACGGCGACGCGATGGCCGTGCACGTGCCGCTCTCCGAGGGCGCGCAGATGGAAGCCGCGAAGATCATGTCCGCCAACAAGAACGTCCTCAAGCCGGGCTCGGGCGACGTCGTCGTTGCCTCCAAGCTCCTCGACATCATTCTCGGCTGCTACTGGATGACGAAGTCGGTCTCCGGAGCCAAAGGAGAAGGGAAGATGTTCCCCTCGACCAACGCCGCCATCACGGCGCACGATTTCGGCGTCGTCGACCTGCGCGCGAAGATCAAGGTCCTTCCGTCGGAAACACCGAAATACGCGCAGTTCGAAGGCCGCGTGTTCGAGACGACCATCGGCCGCCTCCTCTTCAATTCGGTGCTCCCGAGCGATTTCCCGTTCTTGAACGAAGAGATCACGAACAAGCGCATGGGCGCCCTCGTGCAGAACCTCGTAACGCACTACAAGCTCGACGGCATCCCCGCCATCCTCGACAAAATAAAAGCGTTCGGTTTCCGCTACGCCACCTACGCGGGCATCACGTGGTCCATCTCGGACGTCGTCGTGCCGGAGATCAAAGAGAAGCTTCTCGCCGAGGGCCGCGAACAGGTCGCAAAAGAGCAGGAGAACTTCAACAACGGCCTCCTCACCGAAGACGAGCGCTACCGCACGACGGTCGCCATCTGGGGCAGGGTCGGCAACGACCTGCGCAAGCATGTGACCGAGGCGCTCGATCCGAACGGCCCCGTCGCCGACATGATCACTTCGGGCGCGCGCGGTTCCGTCGTCCAGCTCCACCAGATGGCCGGCATGAAAGGCCTCATCACGAGCCCCCGCGGCGACATCATCGAGTTCCCCATCACGTCGTCGCTGAAAGAAGGCCTCACGCCTATCGAGTACTTCATCTCGACGCACGGCGCGCGCAAAGGCCTCGCTGATACCGCGCTCAACACCGCGAGGGCGGGCTACCTCACGCGCCGCCTCTTCGACGTCGCGCACGATGTCATCGTGCTCACGAACGACTGCGGCACGAAAGAGGGCATCGTCATCAACCGCCCGGGCAAGGAGAACATCGGCGGCTCGTTCGCCGACAGGGTGGGCGGCCGCATGCTCGCCGAAGACGTGGTCGCGGGCGACACGACGCTCTTCAAGCGCAATCACCTCCTCACCCGCGACGATGCGAAGCGCGTGGAAGAAAGCGCGGCTATGCATGTGACCGTCCGCTCGCCGATGACGTGCAAGGCGGCCCGCGGCGTCTGTCAGAAATGTTATGGCATCGACCTCACGACGGGAGAGCTCGTCGACGTGGGCGAGGCGGTGGGCGTCATCGCCGCGCAGGCCATCGGCGAACCGGGCACCCAGCTCACGATGCGCACCTTCCACACCGGAGGCGTGGCGACCGCAGGCGGCGACATCACGATGGGTCTGCCGCGCGTCGAGGAAGTCTTCGAATCGCGCACGCCGCGGCTTCCGGCCGTCATCGCCCGCGTTTCGGGCGTCATCTCCGACATCGTCAAGGAGGGCGACGAGACGCTCATCACCATCATCCCCGAAACGGCATCCACGAAGGCCGGCAAGGCCGCGAAGAAAGAGACCGAATACCGGGTGCCTTCGATGCGCACCATCGTCGTGAAGAAGGGCGCTTCGGTCGCGAAGGGCGACTTCCTCACCGACGGCTCGGCCGATCTCGAAGAGCTCTTCGCGTTCGCCGGCAAGGAGCGCGCGCAGGAATACATCATCCACGAGATCACGCGCATCTACGAACTGCAGGGCGTTTCCACGGCGCGCAAGCACCTGGAGATCATCGTCAAGCAGATGTTCAGCCGCGTTTCTGTGACCGCAAGCGGCGACACGGGCATCTCCGCCGGCGACATCGTCGCCGACTTCGAGTTCGAGCGCATCAACAAAGTGCAGAAAGAGGCGGAGGGCGAGCCTGCGAAGGGCAAACAGCTCCTCCTCGGCATCACCGAAGTCTCGCTCACGCGCGCGTCGTTCCTCTCGGCCATCTCCTTCCAGAACACGCCGCGCAAGCTCGCGGAAGCTGCCGTTTCCGGCTCCGTCGACCGTCTCATCGGTCTCAAAGAGAACGTCATCATCGGCCGTCTCATCCCGGCAGGCACCGGCTTCCCGGGGAGCAAGAAACACGCGATGATCGCGGAAATGGAAGCGCAGTTCGCGGCGCAGGACGCCGCGTCAGCCGCCGATTCGGAGAAAACTGAAGCATAAGCGGACCTTTTCGCTGAGGTTGGGAAAGGAAAATACCAGGCGGGCGGTGCCGTAAGGCACCGCCCGCATCTCGCTGTATACTGAAAGGGCTATGGATACCGTCCAACAGGTAAAAGATAGGTTGAGTATTGTTGACGTCGTTTCGCAATACGTAAAGCTCGAACGCTCGGGCGGAGCGTATCGGGCGCGCTGTCCGTTCCACGCGGAGCGGACGCCATCGTTCTTCGTCTCGCCGGAGCGCGGCACCTACCACTGCTTCGGGTGCAATGTGGGCGGCGACATCTTCAGCTTCGTCGAAACCATCGAAGGGCTCGACTTCAAGGGCGCCTTGAAGATACTCGCGGAAAAAGCGGGTGTGCCTCTCGTCTATGAACGGCAGGAGAACCGCGATTCGCGCGACCGACTTTTCGAGCTCACGGAAACCGCGGCGATATTCTATGCGTCGCGCCTCGACGATGCGGCCCGCGAATATCTCACGAAGCGCGGCATCGGCGCGGAGATCGTGCGAGCGTTCCGCCTCGGGTTCGCAGGCAGGGATTGGAGCGAAGCGTCGGACTATCTGCGGCAGAAAGGATTCTCGGAGAAAGATATCATCGAAGCGGGGCTCGCGAAGAAAGGGGAGCGCGGCATGCTCGACAAGTTCCGCAACCGCATCATGTTCCCCATCGCCGACAGCGCCGGCCGCATCGTCGGATTCTCGGGGAGAATTTTTGGGGAGAATGCCTCGCCGGAGGCGCCGAAGTATCTCAATAGCCCCGAGACGCCGCTCTTCCACAAATCGCGCATCCTCTACGGGTTCGACCACGCCAAGCAGGCCATCCGGCGGCACAACTGCGCCGTACTCGTGGAGGGACAGCTCGATTTATTGGCTTCACATCAGGCCGGATGGGGGAATACGGTCGCCGTGTCGGGGACCGCGTTCACGCCCGAACACGCCGCGCTCATCAAGCGCATGACGGATAATCTCGTCATCGCGCTCGACGCCGACCAGGCAGGCATAAAAGCGGCGGGGCGCGCGGCGCGCGCCGCGATGGCGGGCGGGCTCAATGTGAAGGTGGCCCAGCTCCCCACGGGTCTCGACCCGGCCGACCTCATCCTCAAAGAAGGCGCGGAAGCGTGGCGCGCCGCCATCCGCGAAGCGAAAGACATCATCACCTTCCTCCTCGACGTGCTCGCGGAGCACGCGCCGCGCCCGGATGCGTTCCGCCGCAACGTCGAGACAATAGTCCTGCCGTTCCTCTCCGACGTGAAGAGCCCCATCGCGCGCGAACAGTACGTCCAGGAGGTCGCGGGCCGGCTCGGTGTCTCGGAACAGGCGATTACCGAAGCGCTCTTAGCTCTTCCGCGCGTGCCGGGGGAGCAAAGCCAGAGTGCGGACGCGCGCGCCTCCGTCCGCGCGGCGGATGCCGCGAAACCCGCCGCCGAAAGTTTCGGACGCGCGCGCCAGGCGTTCTCGCTCCTGCTCTGGCAAGAGTCGCTCGCGAAGCCGGAACTCGATCTCGAAGCGTTCACCAAGGAATTCGAAGAAGCCATCGGCGCGGATGCTTTGCGCATCCTGCGGGAACTGCCGGAAAGCGAACAGGAAGCGCTCCGCTTCTCCGCCGAGGAGGTCTACGGCAAGAGCACGGGCTTGAAACGCGAAGCGAAGGCGCTTTTTTTCGCCATCACGCGCGATCGGCTCTCGGGCGAGCTCGCGGACGTGAGCGCCGCACAGAAACGGGCGGAAGCGGCAGGGGATGAGAAGGAACTCGAGGAGCTCATGCGCCGTTCCAAGCTGTTGACAACCCAGATTGCGCAATTGCATGAATAAGCTAGGATAGTGGTACGGACGCCGTTCGGACGGCGTCTCCTGGTATTGTATGGCGAAAAAGAAGGCAAAAAAACGGCTTAAAGCCAAGAAGAAAACGCATGCGCGGCGGAGCAAAAAAGTCAGCGTCTTAAAACGCCGCGCGGCGAAGAAGCGCGCGAGCACCGCGAAGAAGCGTGCGAAAGTCGCTGCAAAAAAACACGCCGCGAAGAAGAAGGCCGCGTTGAAAAGAAGCGGGCGCGCGTTCAGCACCCGTGCAAAGGCGACGCGCGGAGGCAGCGCCAAGGACAAGGAGCGCGCGAAAGTGGAAACTTTGATCACGCTCGGCCGCGAGCGCGGATACATCACCTACGACGAGATCCTCCGCGAGTTTCCGACCATCGAGGACAACATGTTCCTCCTCGAAGATATCTATGAGCGCTTCAGCACGGCGGGCATCGATGTCCTCGAAGGCGGCGGCATGCTCGAAGACACGTCGGCGACGCCGGTCCTCGAACGCAAGAAGCTCCAGCACCGCCGGGCCGACAGCGGCTACGATTCGGTGCAGATGTACTTGCGCGAGATCGGCCAGTACCCGCTCTTGAACGGCCAGCAGGAGAAAGATCTCGCGAAGCGCATCCTCCAAGGCGACGACGAAGCGCGCGGCATCCTCGCGCGCTCCAACCTCCGCCTCGTGGTCTCCATCGCGAAGAAATACGTGAACCGCTCGCCAGACCTCACGCTCCTCGACCTCATCCAGGAGGGGAACCTCGGGCTTTTCAAAGCAGTTGATAAATTCGATTACACAAAGGGCTACAAGTTCTCGACCTACGCGACCTGGTGGATCCGCCAGGCCATCACGCGCGCCTTGGCCGACCAGTCGCGCACCATCCGCATTCCGGTGCACATGGTGGAAACCATCGCGAAATACAAGCAGAAAGTGCGCGAACTCTCACAGCATCTCGGCCGCGACCCGCTCCCGGAGGAAATCGCCGCGGAAATGGGCATCGAGGTGGACAAAATCTACACCATCCAGAAAATCAATCAGGACACCGTCTCTTTGGAGAGCCCGGTAGGCGAGGACGACGACGAGCGCTCGACTCTGGGGAGCTTCATCGCCGATGAGACCATCGCCAGCCCCGACCAAGATGCCTCCCGCCGCATCCTTTCCGAGCAAATGGGGAGTATCTTGGACGAATTGTCGCCTAAAGAGAGGAAGATTTTGGAGATGCGCAATGGCCTCACCGACGAGGGTATCTGCTTTACGCTCGAGGAAGTAGGCCGCGAGTTCGGCGTCACGCGCGAGCGCATCCGGCAGATCGAGGCGAAGGCCCTCGAACGAATTAGGTTCCACGAGAAAGCCAAACAATTGCGCTCGTACTAAGGGGCGCTCGAAGACCTACCTGTTTTTAACGGAGGAATCACTCAAACCGTTAAAAACAGGTAGGTCTTCTCGCTTATATTTTTTGAACGTTCGAGAGGGGAGAAGTAAACTAGTCAGCGGAACTCGCGCCCTGTGTTCGTGCTATTGAATCTACAAAGGCGAAACCTTTGTGGATTAATACGCCATGAGTTCTGAAATGTCGTCCGGGAGATGGTCGATTCCGGCAAATTCTTTAATAACTATGGATTTGATACGGCGTTTGATTTCCGGCTTTACGTGCGTAATCGTCAGCTCATCCACTCCGCCGAGACTTTCGCAATCGTCCTCGACAAGCACATCGGGCACCATCCTTTCCGCAACGTCCTTATACTCCTCGCCTTCCTGACGAAATAAGAATTTACCTTCCGGGAAGTTGTATTTTTTGAGAACTTGCCTAACATCATCAATCTGGTCGGACTTTCTGCGGGAAGTTAAATACAGGATCTCTGCACCCTGATTTTTCCATGATGTTATTTTCTTGATCGCATCGCCAATCGGTATAAATTCTGCAAAATAGCCGGGCGTAACTACTTTATGACGCGCTTGCTTGACGACCTCCTCGCGGCTATGCCCGACGCTTAACTTGTGCGCTGTGGCGGTGCCCTCTAGGAAGACCATGATTTTCATAAGATGGTTTGGTACAAAGTTAGACCTCCTTAAACACCAGATCGTCCGATTCAATGAATTTACGCGTATAGTCAACTACTGTTCTCACATCGTATGGTTTGCAGCTGTAGATATCGGACGTGAAGAAAGAGGTTTCAGAAAACGCGTAGACATGACAGCCCGACTCTTTCCATGCGATGAAACCATTGAGGTCAACGAGTGGAACCTCGAGGTGCGAGCGGTCATCTGGTGGCCAACAATAAGGACCGGCAAAGACGGTCATTTTCAATAAGTGGGATAACATCGTTAGATATTCTTTGATACTGTCGCTCGTCAGCCTTGCTTTAAAGTGTCCTTCAATAACAAGTCGCTGGCGATATACGTGGGGTTCAATGTTTTTCATATGCTATTAAATGCTACGCCTCCGCCTTGGGTTTGCATAGGGGGATTAAAATCGAACGGCCGGGGGTCCTAGTCCCGGCCGTCGGTCAGTGCAACGTTGCCGCTTTGTCGAGAATGCCGTCCAGGTCGCGCCTGGACAAGCCCTCAAGTGCGATCATCTCGCTGGCGGTTTTGCGGAGCACGTCCACATCGGTTGTGCCCACCAGCCTTCTTTCCAGCGTCGTGAGCGTCTCGTCATCAACGCCTGGCGCGTAGAGAAGATGGGACAGCAAGGCATCCCTGACGTGCGCCACACCGGAAGCGCCCGTTGGCCAGCCTCTCCCTGTGGATGTCTTTGTCCGCAGGTCCAGTCGCCTGATCTGGTTCATCGTCCTCTGAAACCAGGCAGGCTTCCGCTCGGCCTCCGCGTGGGTGAAGTTGATGAGCGCCCAGGCTCCGAGCAGAAACGAGATGACGGACGTGATCTTCGCTGTTGCCCCGGTAGCTGCCACGTAGGCAGCAAAGCCGAAGACTGCTGCGTAGAACGCGATCCAGAGACCTCTGTGCATCAACAACCGTGCGTACGTCATGACCCCTCCTTCTTGTACAGGTTGATCTTCGGCCGATGTTCCGACCGCCGGATGCGATGATATACCTCTGCCTTGAGTTTGCCCAGCCCCGTAGCCAAGCCCGAAGGGCTTGTGGTACCGGGGTCCAAAATAGCCGAAACAAAACGCTGCACCTCAATGCTCCTTTTGGTCGGGTTTTTTAAGAATCAATTCGTGAACGGCTTTGACCGCTTCATCTCGTGCAACGTTGGGATCGAAAAGTTCATCAAGAGGGAATCTTTTTATTGAGGATTTATCACCGACTGGCCACCAAACTATTCCCTCGTCGCCATCAACTTCTTTCAGTGAAACCGTGGTTGGTAGGTTTTGATGTGCGACAATCTGTCCGACCCTCAGGCCCTCTTGGTGCGCTATTTCTATTGCCCTTTGGATCCCAAGTTGCAACGAACGATCTCTAACGTTGTCCGACGGTGTCATGCGAGCCGATAATCTCGCACGAAGGCTGTTCAGCTTTGGGTCTTTCTCCATTTGCTCAAAGCATATCAATGCGCCTCGGATTTGTCCAAAGTATCCAAAATAGAAATGGCTTGGGGTCCCGACCCAAGCCATCTCGGTTGAAAAAACGTTGAAACGAAAGATCTGGTTTCAGGCCGCAAGTGCGACTTGCACGGCCTGGTGGACGTTCTTGACCAGCTCGGTCATGGAGTCGTCAGTGACGACTCCCACGTCGCGGAGGCCCGGGAGGGCCTCCATGTAAGACTTCTCGCCCGCGTCTTGAGGGCTGCTTGCTGTCTCGAGCAATTCCAGCAGGGCAGCCTTCTTCGTCCTGTCCAAGTTCGGACGAGTCTCCACCATTTCCCGCAGAATGACTGCAACCACCAAGCGGGTTAGGCGATGCTCTTCTTTCGCCAGCGAGGGCATTTCCCCGCAATGGCGATCCACCAAGGCCCGGATGAGGGCCAGCAAAACTCCCGTTTTCATCCATTTCCCCTTTGTATTTCCAACGACATCCCCGTGACGTCGTCGGCTGCCGCGATGATATACTCTCGCTTCGAGTTTGTCCAAAAATTCAGTAGTACGTCGGTTTGATGCCGAGTTCGGGAATGGTGAGGCCCTTCGGGGTATCGAGGATGAATTCGACGGCGCGCACCGCTTCCTTGAGCTCCATGAATTTCGACGGGTCTTTTTCGACGCCTCCGTGCGCGAATAATTGGGTTTTCATCGAGCCGGGGTAGAAGCCGCTCACGGTAATGCCCGAACCGGCGAACTCCGCCTGGAGCGAACGGGTGAAGCCGGTTATCGCCCACTTCGAGGCGTTGTAGACGCTACGCTCCGCTTTTCCATGCAGTCCGGCCTGCGATATGACATTAATTATCTTTCCTTTTCCCGCCTTCTTCATGTGCGGCAGTACGGCGCGCGTCAGGAGCATCGTTCCCGTCGAGTTCACGTCCACGACTTCTTTGATGCGCTCCGGATCGTTTTTCTCCAGCGGGCCTTCTATCCAGATGCCCGCGTTGTTGATGAGGCAATCGATCGTCCCGTGTTTCTCTATGATCTTCGAAACGGCTTGTTCGAGCTGGCCGTAATCGCTCACGTCGGCGACCGCGAAATCGCACCCGATCTCTTTTGCCGCCTGTTCTGTCCTCGCGGGGTTCCGGGCAAGGATAATGACATTATATTTTTTCGAAAATCTCGCCGCGAGCGCTCTTCCGAGCCCCTCGCTCCCGCCGGAAATAAGCATCGTTTCCATGCCTCCATTCTAGCAAATAAAGGATTTCATGCCGCCGGAGCTAAAAATCGAACGGCCGAACCTCCTCCTAGGGGTTCGGCCGGGTTGGTCATGAGCGGGTCAGAAGTTCCTCCCGCGTCATGGCGGCGTCCACGGAGTTAACAAGCTCCGCGAGCTTGTCTTCGGTTATGGCGCCGCATCTCTGCATTAGCCTGACAAGCTCTTGGTACGCTTGATCTGCCTTTTCTCCAGAACGCGTAGACGCGTTCCAGAACTGCTTGTCCAGCTGTTCCGACATACCTTGCTGCAGCTGCAGGTGTCCGCTCTCCACCTGCTCCTTCAGCAAGTTCTCGAGCTCGAGTATTACTGCGAGCCGGAGGTCCTGCGCCCTCGTTCTTTCTTCCATTTCTTTCTCCCACAACAAAACACTGTCCAGCCGCAATCCTATACCTCTGCTCCAGGTTTGTCCAAATATGCGAAAATCGAACGGCCGAACCTCCTCCTGGGGTTCGGCCGTGTCGGGGTGTTTTCTACGAGGTGTCCTCCATCTCCTCGATGATACAGAGCGGACGCGAATCGACGACTGTAAGCACGGCCGCCCCGCGCTTCTTTTCCATCTCAATGACATGAGGCGACCGCAAGTCCAGCTTCCTGAGCACATCCATCCTGCGCTCATTGCGCCTGTCTTGCCGCTGCTTCAGTTCACAACAGCCCCAAATAGCCCCGGCTATAATGGCCGTCAGGAACCACCCTCCTTCGAGTTCTTGCATTTCTCCTCCCGCGGTTGTGATGTCGACCTGCATTGTAGTGCTCCAATCTCCAAAGTCCAGGATGAGGTATACTCGCCCCATGAAGAAGGGAAATACCTCGGCCAAAGGGAAAAAACTGCCCATCAAGCACTGGAGCCATTCGTCCTTGATGGCGTATTTGCGCAATCCGCTCGCATGGTACAAGCGCTATGTCGAAGGGGTGTACGACACGCCCTCGTCTCCGGCGGGTGTCGTCGGCCGCGCCGCTCACGTGGCGCTGCAGCACTTTTATAGCGGAATAGGGAAGGAGGGCGCTATCGAACTCGGGCTCGAACACCTCCGTTCGGTCCCGGATTTCGAGATAAACTTCGGGAAAGCGAAGACGCGGCTCGCCAAGAAGAAAAAGCGCGCGGCGATGGAGCGCGAATATCTGCAGGCCGTCTCGTTCTATCTCGCGCGGCCGCCCAAGCACAAAGTGCTCGGGGTCGAAGTGAGCGCGATCGCGGAAGTAGAGGGGCTCGCGCTTCCCGTCAAAGCCGTGTCGGACCTGGTCGTGGAATCCCGGGTCGACCGCGACGCGCTCGATGTCATCGACCACAAGTTCGTCGATTCGTTCAGCGCGTACGGCGCGCAGAAGACGCTCTTCGTCATCCAGGCCATATTCAACTACTACACGGTGCAGGAGAAATTCGGGAAAAGGGTAGCGCGCTTCATCCTCTACGAGTGCAAAAAGCGCAGGAATGCCGACGGCTCGGCGCAGATGCGGCGCTACGTGATAGATTTCAACACCCAGAGCGAAGCATTCGCCGTATTCCAGCGGCTCATCAACGATGCGACGGCCGAAATCGCGCGCACGCGCCGTTACCTCCCGAACCCATCCGACATGTTCGAGGGGGAGAACTCTTTCGATATATACCGCCTCGGTCTCAACGAATAGGATTTTGAGCAAGGTTTCGGCCTTGCTCAAAGGAGTTATTTTTTCTTCAATTCCGCGTCGATGGCCGCAGTGAACGAGGCGAGCGGCTGGGCGCCAGCGATAAGCTGTTTGCCGATGATGAAGCCCGGCGTGCCTTGTACCCCGAACGATGCGCCTTCCTGGCGGTCGTCGTTCATGGATTGCGTGTAGGCGTCTTTTTTCGCGGCGACCTGCGCTTTCACGCGAGCCGCGTCTATTCCCGAAATGGTCGCGGTCAGCTTCAGGATGGAATCCTCGTTGCCGAAGCCCTTGTCGCCCTCTTCATCCTGCGCTTTGAACATCGCCTCGCGCCACGCATAGAATTTGGCGGGATAGAGATCCCACACCGCATGCTCGTAGAGCGCGGCGGTCGTGGAATCGTTGCCGAGGAACGAGTAATCTTTGAAGACGATCTTGACCTTGCCGGTGTCGACGTAGTCTTTGATGATAGTCGGCATGGCGGCGGGGACCGGGATCTGCGGCACGCCGCCCACTTCGAACGCCTTGCAGAACGGGCACTGGTAGTCGGACCAGTACGCGATGGTGACGGGGGCGTTCGCGTTGCCGATGAACGGGTCCTCGGCGGTTATCTTCACGTCTTTGATGTCGACGCTCGGCTGGGCTCCCGCCGCCGGAATACCGGTGCTCGGGCCGCGCCCGATGGAGGCGAAGTACACGGCGCCTGCGATGAGCGCGCCTGCGATGACGATCGCTATCGGGACAGCGAGTTTTTGTATGCTTTCCATATGGTTATCGTACTCGTACTTTTAATTTCGTCTGACGCATCTTGTTGATCTTCGGGAGACGGATCATGAGGATACCATGCTTTTCGCTCGCCTCCGCCATGTCCACGTCCACCTCTTCCGGCAGGAGGATAGTGCGGGAGAACGAACCCCAGTAGAGTTCGCGCTGGAAATAGTTGTCGTCTTCCACCTCGCGCTCATCTTCGCGTACGCCGCTGATGGTGACCATCTCGCGCGTGAGCGAGATGTCAATTGACGTCGGCTGTACGCCGGCGACGAGCGCCTTAATGACGATGGCATCCGGCGTCTGGTAGACGTCGATGGCAAGTTCGCCTTCGGGCTCCGGCGCCGCCATCTCATCGCTGTCGCGCGGCGTGATGCGAGCGTGGCGTTCCTCGCCTTCGCCCGTGAATATCGCGCGCTCGCCCCTCGGATCGCTCGCGAAATCCTCGTACTCATCGGCCGAGCCGGTGAGCCGCGCGAAGAAGGAAGGTTTTTTCATAGGATTGCCGGGTGATAATTATGTAAATAATAACGCATTACGTCCTCCACATGGGATGGATCCGTTTGATGTATTCTAGCACGGCCAAAAGCGCGATGAGACCGATCCACACAAGCCCGAATGTCCGCAAGAGATGCTCTTCGGGCGTATTCAGTATAAGGAAATTGAAAGTGCCGTGCAAAACGACCGCGAGGATAACTCCGCCGAGCGCGTAGAGGCGCTTCGCGGCTTTCGATTTGTAGAATGAGAGACCGAGCGCGACGCCGACCGCTGCCGAGGAAAGCACGTGCAAGAGCGTGGCGCCCACGAAGCGCAGATTTCCGGTGAGGATGGTCTCGAGGAGCGTGCTACCGGAGAGCGGGCTCATGAGGAAGAGCGCGTTTTCCACGGCGGCGAAGCCGAGCGCCACCGTCACCATGTAGATGACCGGGTCGATGGGCTCGTCGTCTTCGCGCCGCCCGAGGACGGTCACGCGCGCAACGACGTACTTCATCACTTCCTCGATGCCCGACCAGAGGACGAAAACGAGGGTCAGGTCGGCGAAGAGCGGCCGGATGGCTTTCTGGATGGGGATGACGATGGCGACCGTCACCATGCCGGCGAGGAAGGCGAGCGCGATGAGGCGGCGCGGCTCGGGGTGCTTCGAATCCTCGCGCCGCCAGAACCACAGCCACGCGAGGGCAGGGAAAACTCCTCCTGCGAACGCTGCGATGATTGGGATGAGTTCTTGCATGTTATTTACTCGGCCATTTGCCTAGCCGGTCGGCCAAGGTGCGACCATCAGTATATCGTTTTCTTTCTTCGGCAGCTGCTGCCAGATGGCTTCGGTGACGAACGGCATGAAGGGGTGGAGGAGTTTGAGAGAGATGGTGAGGATCTGATAGAGCATGGTCTGTTTCGACGCGCGTGCCATCGCATCGCCTTCTTTCAAGATCGGCTTCGACGCTTCGATGATCTCATCGGCGAAGCGATGCCATACGAAATGATAGACCGCGTCTGCCGCGAGGTCGAGGCGGAACGTGTCGATGTATTCGGAGACTTGTTCCGCGAGTTTTTGCGCTTCAGCGAGAAGCTTTTGGTCGTCTGGCGACAGTCCATCAGATGAGGGCATTCCACCGTTCTCAAGTACGAAGCGCGCGATGTTCCACACTTTATTCGCAAAATGCTTGTACCCGCGTACGCGGTCTTCCGAGAGCTTCACGTCGTTGCCGGGCGCCGCGCCGATAATGAGCGAGAGGCGCGCGGCATCGGCGCCATATTTTTCTATCATCGTGAGCGGGTCGATGACATTGCCCAAGCTCTTGCTCATCTTGCGGCCCTTCTCGTCTCGTACGAGGCCGTGAAGGTAGACCTTGCGGAAAGGCACGTCGCCCAAAAGGAATCCGCTCATGAGTATCATCCGCGCGACCCAGAAGAAGAGGATGTCGTAGCCGGTTTCCAATACCGATGTCGGATGAAATGTCTCGAGATCAGGGGTCTTTTCAGGCCAGCCGAGGGTCGAGAACGTCCACAGCCCCGATGAGAACCACGTGTCGAGCGTGTCCGGGTCCTGCGTCCATCCTGCGCCGGGCGAATCAATGCCCACTTTTGTTTCATCGCCCCGGTACCACACGGGGATGCGGTGGCCGAACCATATCTGCCGTGAGATGCACCAGTCGCGCAGGTTGTCTATCCAGTGGTAGTAAATTTTCTCGAATCGCTCGGGGAGAATCTCAATGGCGCCGGAAGATACGGCTTCGCGCATGCGCTCTTTGAGCGTCATCGTCTTCCCGTCGGGGAACTTCACTTCCTTATTCACCGCGATGAACCACTGCCGTTTTATCTGCGGCTCGATGATGCCGCCACCGCGGTAATTCGTCGCCACGTTGTGCACGTATCCTTCATCAACCTTAACGATCAATCCTTTCGCCTTGAGCTTTTCCACGATAAGCGGCCGCGCTTTCTTGATGTGCTGCCCTGCGAATTCTCCCGCGATGGGAAGCAGGATGCCGCGGTCGTCGATGACGCGTTCGATATCGAGCCCGTGGCGCTGGGCTATCTCGAAGTCGATGGCCGAATGTGCGGGGGTAATCGTCATCGCGCCGGAGCCGAACGACATGTCCGCCGCTTCGTCCTTGATGATGGTCGCCGTGATGGGGCCGTTGATCCACTCGAGGTCGATTTTCTCGCCATGCTCGTATCGCTTGTACCGTTCGTCGTCCGGATGCATGACGACGTACTTGTCGCCGAACTTCGTCTCGGGGCGCACGGTGCCGATGTCGAACGGCCCGTACTTGAAATGGTAGAACGGGTCTTTCTGCTCGACGTATTCGATCTCGTCGTCGGAGACGGTCGTCTGCGATTTCGGGTCCCAGTTCACGATGCGGTCGCCCCGGTAGATGAGTCCCGCGTCGTACATGCGGACGAACGCCTCCATGACCGCCGCGTAGCGTTTCTCGTCCATCGTGTAGGCGTAGCGGCTCCAGTCGAGGCTGCTGCCCATTTTCTTGGTCTGATCAATGATGGTCGCCTTGCTCTCCTCGACGAAGGCATCGATGCGCTTCATGAGCTCGTCGCGGCCGATGTCGTGGCGCGTCAGCTTTTCTTTTTTGTATATCTCGCTCTCGACTTTCGACTGCGTGGCGATGGCCGCACTGTCGGTCCCGGGAAGCCACAGCGTCTTGTATCCGCGCATGCGGTGGTAGCGGATGAGAATGTCCTCGATGGCGAGCATCGCCGCGTGGCCCATGTGCAAGGTTCCTGTGACGTTCGGCGGCGGCAACACAATGGAATACGGGCCTTTGGTCGCATTCGGCAAATTATCGGGATTTGCGTAGCCGCTTTGTTCCCAGAGCGCAAGCATCTTCGGCTCCTCTGCGGCGGGGTTGTAGGGTTTGAGGAATGCTTCAGGCGCTCCTGCATGCGCAGGCATGTTTGAGGGCTCCATTGCGATATCGTAGCACAAAACCGGCTCTTTCAGGCGAGTTTGAGGTTGCCATTCGCGCGCAGGGCCGTCGGGTCGTCGAATTCCTTTTTGATGGCGTGGAAATATCCGGCAAGCGCGATCATAAGTGCGTTATCAGTCGCAAGTTCCGGCAAGGGGACGAGCAGATGCACCCGGCCTGCATTCGCAAGAGCTTCGGCAAGAGTGTTCCGTATGTGCGCGTTCGCGGAAACACCGCCGCCCACGATGACCGTCTGCGCACCATACGTGTCGACCGCTGTCAGCGTTTTTTGCACGAGCACGTCGGCGACCGCATCTTCGAACTCGCGCGTGAGCGCGAGTTTGTCCTCATCCGAGAGCGATTCCGCCTCGACGATCCTGCGCACAGCGGTCTTGAGACCGGCGAACGAGAAATCAAGATTGTCTTCATGAAGCATGGGGCGGGGAAGTTTGAATCGTGACACGAGGCCGCGCATGCGCGCTTCATCCGCGAGGCGCGATATCTCCGGCCCGCCCGGGTACGGAAGCCCCATGAGGCGAGCGACTTTATCGAACGCTTCTCCCGCGGCATCGTCGCGCGTAGCACCGACGACCTCATATTTCATCCATTCGCGCGAGAGGACGAGTTCCGTGTGGCCGCCCGAGATCAACAGCGCAAGAATGGGGAATTGAAACGCCGCAAGGCGGTCCTTTTCTATCGCCGACATCACGATGTGTCCTTCCATGTGGTTGACGCCGACGACCGGCAGGCCCCACGCACTCGCGAGCGCTCGCGCGAAATTGATGCCGACCCAGAGCGCGGGTTCGAGCCCTGGTCCGGCAGTCACCGCGATGCAGTCGATGTCCGGCTTCGCGTGCGCTTCGAGGAATCGCACGAGCGGTTCTTCCAATTCAGGTTCGTGCGCCAGGATAGCGGCAAGATCAGCGGGGACATTGCCCTGCTCTCCATTCGCCTTCAGCTGCCCGCTGTCCGAGAGCGCTTTCTCGAGGAGCGGCACGAGATTTTTCGCATGCTCGCGCTTCGCGAGATTGGGGAACACGCCGCCATACTGCGCGTGGATGGCCGCCTGCGAAATGAGCGCGTTCCCGAGGACGCGGAACGAGAAATCCGCGTTCCAGTCGCCCATCGCCTCGATGAGGCATACCGCCGTCTCGTCGCAGCTCGTCTCTATGCCGAGAATTCGCATGCGCTGAAGCATAGCCCAAATGGCCGTGTTGCGCTAAAGTTGATTTTATGCAGGACATGTACGCGAAAAAATTAGCCAGCGCCGGATCGGTCTTTCGCATCTACTACCGGCACGTGTCGCGGTATCCGCTGTTCATCTTCTTCGTCATTTTCGGGACGGTCGGGCTCCAAGTAGCCGACCTCGCGGCGCCATGGTACCTGCGGCGGTTCTTCAATCTTCTTGCGGCCGGCAACCCCGACGCGACGAAGGTGCAGGAACTTGTCGGTATCGTCGCGGTGGTCGCTCTCATTTGGCTCGCGAGCTGGGGAATGCGCCGTATCCAGGATTTCAGCAATATGTACCTCGGCGCGCGCGTCATCACCGACCTTTTCGGCACGGCCTTCGAATACCTCATCGGGCACTCCTACAATTTCTTCATTTCGCACTTCGCCGGTTCCCTGACGCACCGCGTGACCAAATTCGCCCGTGCGTTCGAGATCATGTTCGACAGCATCATGCTCCAGTTCGTCCCGACGTTCCTGTTCGTCTCGGGCGCCATTGCCGTGCTCTACATCCGCAATCATCTGCTCGGCCTCGCGCTCCTCGTCTGGTCTGTCCTTTTCGTCGCGTTCCAGATATACGTCGCGAAGCTGCGCCAGCCCATCCGCGCCGCGCGCGCGGAGGCGGACACGAGGGTCACGGGCGCTTTGGCGGATTCCATCTCGAACCATCCGACCATCATGCTCTTCTCGGGAACTGCGCACGAACACCGCCTCTTCAATGCGGTCGTCGAGGTGTGGCGCAAGGCGACGATGCGCTCGTGGTTCACCGACGGATGGATTTGGGCGGGCCTCGGGCTCTTCATGATCATGATAGAAGTCGGGCTCCTCTGGGGCGCCACCGTATACTGGGGCCGCGGGCTCCTTACCGTCGGCGATTTCGTGCTCATCCAGGCATACCTCATGACCACGTTCGACCGCCTCGTGAGCATCAATCGCGAGTTGCGCCGGTTCTATGACGCGTTCGCCGATTCGAGCGAAATGGTCTACATCCTCGAGGAACCGCACGGCGTGCAGGATATGCCGGGAGCATCGCCGTTAAAGATCGCCGCAGGCGAGATACGATTTGACCATCTGCATTTCGCATTCAATGTGACGCACCCTGTCCTCACCGATTTCGACCTTCTGATACGGGGCGGGGAGCGGGTCGCGCTCGTGGGGCCCTCCGGCGCGGGGAAATCGACCGTCACCAAGCTTCTCCTGCGCATGTTCGACGTGAGCGAGGGTACTATCTCCATCGACGGGCAGAACATCGCGGGAATGACGCAGGAGAGTTTGCGCAACGCCGTGTCGTTCGTCCCGCAGGAGCCGGTTCTATTTCATCGCTCGCTCATGGAAAATATCCGATACGGTAGGCGCGACGCTTCCGACGAAGAAGTCATCGAGGCCGCGAAGAAAGCACACTGCCATGAGTTCATTTCGCAGCTGCCGCTCGGGTACGGCACGTTCGTGGGCGAACGCGGCATCAAGCTCTCCGGCGGCGAGCGTCAGCGCGTCGCCATCGCACGCGCTATCTTGAAGAATGCGCCGATACTCGTCCTCGACGAAGCGACGTCGAGTTTGGATTCTGAATCCGAGGCACTCATCCAGGATGCGTTGGCAACTCTGATGCAGGGCAAAACGGTCGTCGTCATCGCGCACCGGCTCTCGACCATCATGAAGATGGACAGGATCGTCGTCCTCGAGAAAGGGAAGATCATCGCCGAGGGCACGCACGACGAACTGCTCAAGCATGGGGGTCTCTATCACAAGCTCTGGAGCATCCAGGCCGGTGGTTTCATCGCTCCCCCCGAACCGGAAGAATTGGACCTCGAAGAAGACGGGGAGGATGACGGCGACAAGCCGGCACCGGTCAAGAACGTGCAGACGAAGTAAAGCGGCTGGGATTCATGCCGCCACCTCCTTATGGAGAGTTTCGTTCAAGAACGCTCTCAGTTCCTCGCCCTCGGCTTCATTGAGCGGGAACGTATGCCGTATATCCAGGAAATACGTTCTGCTGTTCACATAACGGCTCTGCAATTTCCTTACTGACTGTTTGCCTATGAATTTGTCGTCTTTCAGGAAAACGAGGCTCGTCTCCGTCTCTATTTTTTGTCGCGTATCGACTCGGTTATTCACTCCGGACAACAAAAGCCAAAGCAGGTCATCCAAGTTCGTATCGTCTGTGATGGTGAACTCCGGTAAGAATTTAGTCGCGAATGCAAAATGAGTCGTGTACCAATACTTATAGATCCTCCTGACCGCTGCTGAAAATCGTGGCGGTAAAAATAGCGTATTGATAAGGAGCGTAAATGCGGGAGTATAAAATTCTCCCGTAGCGATAAGTATCGCCTTTCTGTAGTTTCCTATTCCAAGGACTTTGTCGAGGATGAACCCTCCGTACGAAATGCCGACGAGTGTGGCCTCCTCCAACTCAAGATGCGAAACGAACGCGTGCATTAGTTGACCGGCATCGGCAATGCTGCCGTGATGGATCGGAGGCGTCTTTCCTATACCCGGGAAGTCCGGGGAAATGACCCGGATGTTCTTGGGAAAGAAATCCGCGAACGCTTCGAAATGATCACCCGGCAAAGCGCCCGGGGAGAAAAAGATGACAGTCTGCGTGTACTCATCCGCACCATTTTCCCAATATGAAACCGGGGTCCCGTTTACGGTAGCAGTTTTATTCTGAAGCACGGTGTGATTCTACAAGCAATCTCAGCCGAGTGAAATTGGGCACTGTGGGGAAACCGGAGATGGTGAGATGATTTATCGGCGGCGCATTCGGTCTGATTGAGCCGCTCTCGCAGACGATGCACAATGACCCTTTATGGCTTCTCCGTGGCGGAAAGACTTCCCGACGAGCACAAGTCCGTTGAAGTTCTTCCTCTTCGCTTCGCGACCCCGACTCGGCGCCTTCGCGCCTCCGTCTTTCGATCCCTGCTCCCAATGCAAAAGGCGCCCCCAAGGGACGCCTCTTACATTGGGTGCGCGCTGAGGGGTCGGCCAAGAACATTTTTGCTCGCCGTCGCTCGCAAAAATTTCTCGGCCCTGCTCGCGCATCCCCGCATGTTTGCGGGGGCCCCTGCGCTCGCTTTCGATCCCCTCATCGAAGCAGAAACAGTAATCGCCGAGAATATATTCTCGGCTCAACTGTTTTGGTGCGCGCTGAGGGGATCGAACCCCCGACCCTCGTCACGTCAAGACGATGCTCTACCACTGAGCTAAGCGCGCGTTATATACCTACTGCCGGAATAGTATAGCAGACCGCGTTTTCTTCCGGTAGGATGCTTTATATATGAAGACATATCTCCTGAAAGACCCCAATAACGTCTTCACAGCGGCTCAAAAGTCTGCCGAAATCCTGCGCGCGGGCAAGGTCATCATCTATCCCACCGACACGCTCTACGGGCTCGGCGCAGACGCGCTCTCGGACGACGCAGTCGCCACGATCTACGCGATAAAGGGGCGCGAAGAGGGAAAGCCCGTCCACTGCATCGTAGCTGACATGGTCATGGCTGCGGAGTACGCGGAAGCGGACGATATCGCCCGCCGTCTCGCCGCACGATTTTTCCCGGGACCACTGACCTTGGTGCTCAAGAAGCGGAAGGGAATTGAGACTGGTATCGCACGCGGTATCGGAACCATCGGCATACGCGTCCCCGATCACCCGTTCTGCCTCGCCCTCGCACGCGCCTTCGGCGGGCCCGTGACGACGACGAGCGCGAACAAGAGCGGTGAAGCGCCGGAGCGAAGCGTGGAAAAAGTTCTCGCGCAACTCGGGGATCCCGCCGGACTTATCGCACTTACGATCGACGAGGGCGAACTGCCGGAACGACTGCCTTCGACGGTGGTGGACGTGAGCGGGGACAGGCCGCTCATCTTGCGCGAAGGCGCGATTCCGGTCAGTGAGATTTGGGACGAACTCCAGATGAAGTACTAGAGCATCAGTACGCGTCCCCGTTCCATCCGAATTCCGAGAACCCGATGCCCTTGAGAGAATTCTCAATCCCTAGTTTTACGTGCGGCAGGATGTCGGCGGGAAGATCATCGAGAGGAAACCATTCCAGGCCGTCAGATTTATGGGGCTCCATGTTCTTCGGCTCGCCTTTCCACGCATCGGCAATGAGAAAGAAATCGATGTATTCGAGACCAGAGTGTGCGGATTTCCGATGCATCGTGTGCGCGACTCGCATGCGCTCTTTATCGAGCTCGATCCCCGCTTCCTCTTTCGCTTCGCGGATCATCGCGTCAGTGACCGATTCATCACCATCCACATGACCGCCGATCATGGCGTATTTTCCGTCCGACCAGCCCGTATTGAAACGATGGAGGAGAAGAACGCGGCCGTCTTTGATGAGGATGAGGTAGACCGCCATGCGCGCGCTGAATCGTTCGCTTGTCATATCTCTGCGTGCGTTTAGTATATACCCAATGGCAAAGGCGAAAATCGGTGTGTATGGCTCGGCTGTGTCTGAATCACCAGAGCTCGACGCAAAGGCGCGAGAGCTCGGCGAAATACTCGCGGACGAGGATGTGATCCTCATCACCGGCGCGTGCTCCGGATTGCCGTACCAAGTCGTTTCGACCGCATACAAAAAGAATCACAACGAGATCTGGGGATTTTCACCGGCGACGGACCACAAAGGACAGCTCGCGTTCACTCCGAAAGACGACAGCACGATCTATACGCGCCTGGTGTACGTTCCTTCGGATATGGAATTTGCGAGCGACATTCAAGTATGCATCAAATTTCGAAACGTTCTCTCTACGGCGGCGTGCGATGGGGCGGTCATTATTTCGGGGCGATGGGGAAGCATGAACGAGTTCACCAATCTCCATGACATGGGCAAAGTCATCGGGATTCTGACGGGAACCGGCGGTATCGCTGATGAACTCCCTGGTCTCAACGCAAAAGTCCACAAACCGAGCAAAGCGAAAGTCGTCTTCGACAGCTCACCCCACTCTCTCGTTGAGCGCGTGTTGGAGGAGGTGGAAAGGAGGAAATAATTTTGACCGATGACCCTTAGGGGTCTGGGAAACCCACGGTTTTCCCATTCCTGCCTGCTGGCAGACCTTCCTCCACGGGGAACTCAACCCGTTCCCCGACCCCCTCCCCACCCCGTAGGGTCATTCCGCTCGCACACTCGCTCCATGACCCTACGGGGAATCGAACCCCGATTTACGCCGTGAAAGGGCGCTGTCCTAGCCGTTAGACGATAGGGCCTTGCACGGTATAGTACGATGTTTTTGGCTAATCTGCAAAAAAATGCTATGGTTTTGCGGTACGTTTTGGAGAGGTGGCTGAGTGGTCGAAGGCACCGCACTCGAAATGCGGCGTGGGGGAAACTCCACCGTGGGTTCGAATCCCACCCTCTCCGCAAAGACTAAGACTATTGTACCTTGAGGTGATCCGAGAGTATTTGTGCGAGGAAAGCATCGGCAGACTGTCGGGCGATCTTTTCTCCTTCGAGTTCGAGTTTCTCCTGTTCCTGTGCGACCTCCGCATCGTGCTCGGCAAAAAGCCGCGCAAGCTCGGCGAGTTCTGCCTGTTCGCGTTCAAGCGAAGCAAGCAAATTGTCTACATCCTGCACTGTGAGCTGTTCCGCGTTCTCAATGATCGCGTCTTTCACGACGTGAGAAAGCGGGGAGAGAGCAAGTAATTCGCCGAGGCGCTCGAGTTTCTTTTGCAATTGCGTGTCCATAGAATTATTTTGATGATTCATGTTAGAAGCCACTGCTGAGAATCAATGCCTTCGTCGCGGCAGCCTTCAACGGATAACCCTGGATCATATGTATATCAAGCGGATTTCCGGGAAGATTCCATATCGGAACGCCGATATTATTTTCAATGGCCAATGACTTTGCCGCTTTCAGAATTTGCAATTGACTCGGGTCAGAAGAGACTCCCAGTTGCCGAATGTACTCTGTAGCCGTGTTCCAGATGTGACGATCCATTCCTCCTGGGATCATCTCTCCGCCAGAGCCAGGTATCGGCGTTGGTATGGCAGTTCCAGACGCGAGATACCCGGCGAGGAGCTTCAAACCGATAGTTCCTGCGACAAACTCAAGGCCGCCATAGACATACCGCAACCAGTAGAGCGGGTCGAGCCGTTCGCGCACTGCGCGCTTGAAATCGATCTCCCTTTTCAATATCGAGGGTTCGCGAATGCCGCGGCCAATCGTCGAACTGTGCAATTCTGCGCGGAGCCGGTCTTCAAATTGCGCGAGCTTTTCATCGCCGACGACATTCCTGCCGAATTGGTCGCGATATTTTGCAAGGCGCTCTTGTATATTCTCCCGCGCCCGCGCAACGATGCGGTCCATGAGTCGGGCGTTAGAAGCAGTTTTCTCCGCATCTATAACGTTTGAAGCCGCTTCGATGCCCCCTTTCGTCATTCCTTGCGGTCCTCCAGCCATCGCGCGTATGCGGTTTGCCTCATCCTGTGCCTGCTCGATGTCCATGTCTCTCGTCTGGTCCAACAGTTCGGCTTGCGCTGCGACTTCCACCGCTGTTTTCTTTGTTCCGGAGCGGAAGCGTTCCGCCTGGTGGACTTCCCAGAATCCAAGCGTGAGCAGTCCTTTCCCGCGCTCTTTGAGCCATCCCCACACACTGCGCCGCTCGCCGTTCTGTATACCCTCTTGGCCGCGTCCGTACGCAGCACGAAGAGCCGCGCCGCCCTCTGGGCCGAGCGGTAATGGCGGCGGCATTCTCTCCACTCCCGCAGGGGCACCGCCGGGTGCAGGCGGCACGGCTTCGTTAGCCGCAGCTCTCGGTGCCCCAGGCACGGCTTCCGGTTGGGGCGGCACTATGCCTTCTCCTGCTCTGCGCCACGAATCAACTTCAATGTCCCCAGGAGATCTTTTCCACGAATCAACTTCAATATCCCCGGCAGACTTTTTCCAGGAATCGTACTCGAGATTTCCTGCAGCCTTAGCTCTTTCGGCCTGTTCTATGGCTGGTCTATCGTTCGCCCTGTCCGCCGATCCCGGTGAGACTTTGTCATACATACCTGCGGACACCTTTCTTTCGTACCCTTCAGCAACCCTGCGATTATATTCCGCATGGTCGGCGTTTATCTGTTTTTTTATTTCTTCCGGCACGGCATACAGGCCTTCAGGCTCAGAGGCCTTAATAATCTCGAGCCTGCGGTCCTCGTCGAAGTCTTTAAGACGAACTCTTCCTACCCGTTCTTTCTTTGCCTTCTTTCCTCCCAAGTCCCAAGGAGCTGCATCTTGCTCTTCCCGCGAAAGCGGAGAGTCGCTTCTCGGTTTCCATTCATTGCCCTCTTTCATAATGTAAACACTAGCGCTTAGGTGGTAATTGATCGGTACATCCCTATCGCGCATTGTACCCTCTGTCTGCGGCATGGATATATGGCAATGTGTACAGCAAAACAGCCCGGAATAGTATGATAAAACCACCGATATGCGGCGCGTTCTAGGACCACGTTTTTTCGAGCGATCGGCGCTTGTCGTCGCGCGCGACCTGCTCGGGAAATACCTCGTACGAAAAGTCGGGGGAAAAGTGCAGGCGTACATGATAACGGAAACCGAGAGTTATTTCGGCTGGCGCGACCAGGGTTCGCACGCGCGTCGGGGAAAGACCGCCCGCAATGCGCCGATGTTCGCGCGCGCCGGGACCATCTACGTCTATTTCACCTATGGCATGCACTGGATGCTCAATCTCGTCTGCGACCGGGAGCATTTTCCGGCGGCGGTTCTTATCCGCGGTGTCGCAAGCGAGAAGAAACATCTCAATGGCCCGGCGAAGCTCACGGCGGCGCTCAAGATAGACAAGCGTCTCAATACCAAGCCGCTCGGCAAAAAGGCGGGCTTGTGGGTGGAAGACAGGGGAGTGCGCGTGCGCGCGAAGGACGTCGCGCGCACGCCACGCATCGGCATCCCGAATCGTGGCGTGTGGACGGACAAACCGTGGCGCTTCGTTCTAGAGCGTGTTTAAAAACCTCATCTACTTCGTTGCGGGGCCCCGGCGTGCTCCTCATCGTATGTTCACATACGTCTCCTCGCCCGCTTTCCCCGCGCCTCGTATCTGAAAGTTTTAAAACACGCTCTGGAGACATGATCTTATCTGTAGTTTTGCAAGGGCTTCCTTCGCCAGATTCTGAGATACAATTGCACTCATGAGCTTCCTGCTCTCGATCCACTATCTCGTCTGGCTCGTGTTGTCAGCCGTGTGCTTCGCGTCCGGCGAGTATTTCTCGAAGAAATTCGCGCTCGCTCCGGGCATGGGCTACCTCGGCCTTATCTTCCTGATGTACGGCCTCGGCGTTCTCGCATGGCTACCAGCGCTCATGCAGAGGAACCAGCTTTCCATTGTCGGGACGATATGGTCCGTGTTGAGCCTCCTCGCCACAGTCCTCATCGGTGTTTTGATATTCAGCGAGAAATTAAGCGTTGTCGGAATACTGGGAATCGTCGCGGCGTTCGTGGCAATCATTTTGCTATCAATTGGGTGAGTTTCGTTGCTCCTCTTAAAAGAAACAAGACCGCGAGGGATACTCTCCTCGCGGTCTTGCGATGTCCGGCCATCTTAAGTTGCGCGAATGGCCGTGCCGCCATCCTGCCAGACACCCTTGAAGCGCTCAGCGCGTTTCGTGATTTTCGGTGCGCTGCGCGAATCCGGTGCACGTTCCCAGACACAGCGCTCTTCAACTTTGCCAACCCCGTCATACAGGACCCACCGGACAACGCTGTGAGCAAGGTCGGGGCGATTCTTGTCAGCGAAGCTGCGTAAGACTTCCAACACAGCTTGCTGATCGTTCGCGACAGGAGAGATGCCCCTTACCCTTTCGTCGCGGTCGTACAGGACAAGATTCATGGCGGCAGCCTTTCAAAAGATCGAATCCTTATGATGTCATATTTATCTTGATGTGTCAATTCCATGCTAAGATGGATTAGCATGGAAACACGGCACACAACGGGGCTCATTCCCGTCGCGGCGGCGTTCGGAGGGAATCTGCTTGTCATGCTGGTCAAGGCGGGTGCGGCAATCGTATCCGGTTCGAGCGTCATGTTCGCGGAAGCCATCCACAGTCTTGCCGACACCCTGAACCAGCTCCTCCTGCTCATCGGGATACGGCGTTCGTCGAAAAAAGCCGACGAAGATTTCGGCTACGGGTACGGCCACGAGCGTTTCTTTTGGGCGCTTCTCTCGGCATGCGGCATTTTCTTCATCGGCGCCGGCGTCACGCTTTATAAGGGGGTGCTCTCCCTCATGCATCCGGAGCCGATCGAGATACATGCGCTCGTCTTCGCGGTCTTGGGCGCATCGTTCGTCATAGAATTGTTCACGCTCTGGATAGCGGCGCACAGCCTCAAAAAGACGTTTCCGAACGTGACGTGGCGGGAGCGACTCCTGCGCGCCGACCCTTCGACGCTCGCGGTCTATCTCGAAGACAGCGTCGCGCTCTTGGGCGTCGTCGTCGCGGCCGTGAGCGTGAGCGTTTCCTATTACACCGACAATACCCTGTGGGACGGGATCGGTTCGATCGTAATCGGCATGCTCCTGGCCGCGACCGCCATCATATTGATTGCGAAGAATCGGTCATATCTCCTCGGCCGGTCGATCCCGGAAGACGAACGGGACGAGATCATAGCGGCGCTCGCCGCAGAGCCGACGGTAGAGCGCGTCATTGATTTCAAATCCACGATCCTCGGGATCGGCGTGTACCGGATAAAATGCGAGATCGAGTTCAACGGCCCCGCGCTTTTCAGAGAAGCGTACCAGCGCGAGCATCTGCGAGAGGAGTACGAAGAGGTCAAGAACGATTACGAGGCATTCAAGCGCTTCTGCGTGGATTATGCCGACCGCATCCCGCGCCTCATGGGGAAGAAGATAGACGACATCGAGACGATGCTCAAAAAGCGTTTTCCCTCCGTGCGTCACGTCGATATCGAGATCAACTGACCATGCCAAGACTACGCAATTGCACGCTCTTATACCTGATAAAAAGGACCGATGGGCGGGTCAGCGATATCTGCCTTGCGATGAAAAAGCGCGGATTCGGGAGCGGCAAGTGGAATGGCGCGGGCGGCAAAGTAGAGGCAGGCGAATCCAGCGAGGGCGCGGCGCGCAGAGAAGCCCGCGAAGAGATCGGGGTAAGCGTGAAGAGCGCGTACAAGGTCGGGGAACTCACCTTCCGCTTTTCGCATAATCCATCATGGGATCATTTCGTGCACGCATATTTTTCCGAGGAGTGGGAAGGCGAACTCGCGGAGAGCGATGAGATGCGGCCGCAATGGTTCAGGACGGAGGACATCCCGTGGAGCGGTATGTGGCCGGACGACCAATTCTGGCTTCCTGAAATGTTCCGGGGGAATCGGATACGGGCGAGCTTCGTCTTCGGAGAGGGCGATGTCATTCTCGAAAAGCAGGTTGAGGTGATCGCGAACTTTTAAACACACCCCCTTCGCCAATATCCAGAACCCGGGTATAATGGCGGGCATTGTTATGGACAGAAACCTCGCGCTCGAGTTCGTCCGGGTAACCGAAGCGGCGGCGATAGCGTCTGCCCACTGGATCGGCCGAGGCGATGCGCACGCGGCTGACGGAGCAGCGGTAGACGCGATGCGGTCTCGTTTCAATGATATCGATTTCAGCGGCGTTGTCGTCATCGGCGAGGGGAGCAAAGACGAAGCGCCGGAATTGTACACGGGAGAGAAAGTAGGCAAGGGAGGAAAGCCGGCGCTCGACTTGGCAGTCGATCCGCTCGAATGCACGGACAGCGTCGCCTACGGGCGGCAGAACGCCATGTGCGTCGCGGCGAGCGGCCCGCGCGGAAGCTTGTTCTCGGGACCCGATACGTACATGCAGAAGATAGCGGTCGGAGCGGCGGCACGGAAAGTGATCGATATCGATGCTCCCGTCGCGGTGAATATCAAAAGAATCGCCAAAGCGCTCGGAAAAAGCGTCGGCGATGTCACGATAGTCGTGCTTGATCGTGATCGGCACACGAATCTCATCGCGGACATCCGCAAAGCGGGGGCGCGCGTGCGTCTCATCACCGATGGCGACGTGGCCGGCGCGCTCGCGGCGTGCATCCCCGATTCAGGGATCGATGCGCTGATGGGGATCGGCGGCTCGACGGAAGCGGTCTTGGCGGCGGTGGCGATAAAGATACTGGACGGGGAAATATTCTGCCGGTTCAAGCCCAAGGATGATCATCATGCGGGGCTCGTCAAGAAACACGGTTTCAATACAAAGAAAGTGTATTCCACGGATGAACTGGCGAAAGGCGAGAACTTGACGTTCACGGCGACAGGCGTCATCGACGGCCCGATCCTTTCGGGCGTGCGGTTCACCGATCACGCCATTATCACCCATTCACTCGTTATCCGGGGGAAGACGGAGACGATGCGCTACATTACTACTCATCATCAACGCTAAATATGGCTAATCCGGAACTGTTGAAGAACTTGAAAGCGACTGCGGAGCGGATGGTCGCTCCCGGCAAAGGCATCCTCGCCGCCGATGAGAGTTCCGGCACGATTGAGAAGAAGTTCGGGAAGATCGGCGTCGTCTCGACCGAGGATAATCGCCGCGCGTACCGCGGGCTTTTCTTCACGACACCTGGATTCGGCGAATTCATTTCCGGCGTCATTCTTTACGATGAGACCTTGCGGCAGAGCGCTTCGGACGGGCGGACATTCGTTTCGATACTGCAGGCGGCGGGGGTGCTGCCCGGGATAAAAGTGGATCAAGGAACGAAGGAGATGGACGGCTCGCCCGACGAGAAAGTCACAAAAGGGCTCGAAGGTTTGCCGGACAGATTGAAAGAGTATGTGGGGCTCGGCGCGAAGTTCGCCAAATGGCGCGCGGTCATCACCATAGATACGGTGAAGGGTTTGCCCACCGACGCCAACATCCGTCAGAACGCGAAGGATTTGGCGGCGTACGCCGCAGCGTGCCAGGAGGCCGGACTCGTGCCCATGGTCGAGCCGGAAGTTTTGATGGACGGCGGACACTCCCTCGAGGTGTGCGAAGAAGCGAGCGAGCGGACGCTGCGTGCGGTGTTCGAAGAATTGAAGGCGGCGGGTGTCGCTCCCGAAGGAATGATACTCAAGACGAACATGGTTATTCCCGGAAAAGAAAACGGCGCGAAGGCGACGCCGGAGGTTATTGCGGAAAAGACGGTCGCGCTCTTCAAGCGCATCTTGCCGGATGAACTTCCCGGGCAGGCGTTCCTCTCGGGCGGTCAGAGCGAGATCGAGGCGACCGCGAACCTGAATGCCATGAATACGCGCGGGCCGTTCCCCTGGAAGCTCTCGTTCTCGTACGGCCGCGCCTTGCAGGATTCGGCGCTCAAGACCTGGGGCGGAAAGTCGGAGAACATCCCGGCTGCACAGAAAGCGTTCTATCATCGCGCGAAGATGAACAGTCTGGCGACCCTTGGGAAGTACACGAGCGAGATGGAAAACGCGTAATTGCACGCGTGGGCTATGACTGATTACCATGTCGTCTTGGGCGCGATTGCCGCGCTCCTCGGCATCGTCGGCTACGCACTCTATTTCCGCAGCATTTTCCGCGGCATAACAAAACCGCATCTTTTCACATGGGTCTCATACTCCCTTGTTGATTTTATTGTGTTCGCCGCGCAAGTGGTGAAAGGCGGCGGTCCTGGCGCGTGGACGATATTGACCGGTCAAATTGGGTCGTTGGCAGTTTCCGTGCTTGCGCTTCGCTTCGGAGAGAAGCACATCACGAAGAGCGACTGGGCGAGCTTCATCGGGGTTTTGTGCGCCATCATGTTGTGGATAGCGACGAAAGATCCGCTCGGCGCGGTCGTGATCTCGACGGTCATCAATTTCCTTGCCATCGCTCCGACGATACGCAAGTCCTACGTGAAGCCATTTGAGGAATCCATGAGCATCTGGATACTCGACACGATCAGATTCTCGCTCAGCATGACGGCACTCGCGTCCTTTAATCTCACGACCGCGCTCTTTCCTGCGGCCATCGTGGTCGGCAACCTTATTCTCATCGGCACGATTGCAGTCAGACGGCGGGTCTTGACTCCGCCGAGGGGTCTGATAGGGTAATTGCATTATGCAGTATGTAGCGCGGATGCCGGTGGCTATGATGGCCATGATGATGTCCTTCGGCGGAGGCGCGTTTCGCATTGCATAACAGCAACATCCGAAACAAAAGCCCCCGCCCTCAGCGGGGGCTTTTCAGTTCTTTTGGTCTTTGACAAAGATGGGAGCTGTGAGACCGCCGAGGAATGGGTCCTCGTCGGCCAATGCGGTTCTCATCATCGAATGGAGAGGAGATAATCATGCTGAATCTGAAACCGGAAGACGCGCTCGGAACCGTCGTATCAATGGCAGGGTGGGGTCAGGGGAGAAAGATAGTCCGTCTGATCTGCAACGATGCTGGTGCCTACGGACTCAGCCTTGTTGAGGTTGCGAAGGGTGAGCTTCCTGGGGAACGATGGTCGGTGAAGGAAATCATACCCACGATGCGGCGCACCGACTTGCAGGAACCAGTACTTCGCAGGGATGTGCCGCGAGCCGTATTCCGGCTCATGAATCAAAACGGGATCTGGCTCTTGATTCCACCGCTCTTCCTGCAGGAACGGGATGGGTTGGGGGCACACAAATGTTCCTTCGTTGATCTTCTCTTGGTAACAAGGACGGTCAACGAAAAACCTATCGAAATTCGGTTTCACTCGATTTAGGGAGGCCACATGGCAAGAAGTCATAGTCCAAGTAACACCGCCCTTGCGACAGCGTTGCGGCGAGTCCCGGGGTACGAAAAAGGAGCGGGGGAATGCATATGCGTCTTCACCTTTCCTTCGCGTCCGGAAATGTTCGGTCTGCACCGCGTCCGTATATGTGATTCGGAGACGGGCCTTCTTGCAACCATTCGCACAGAGGTTGCTCACCGGGCGTACATTACGGAGTTTCTCGAGTTCATTGCAGGGGAAGATGCCATCCCCATCTTTCTTTGCAAGGCACGGGGAAAAGGAGAAGGGGATATATTCAGATACACGTGGGTGCTCGTCGCATCCGACCTGACCTTCGCCTCCGTAAATGAACATCTGGTTATGGTCGGATTTAATCCGACATGAGCACCTTTCATGTTCCTTCCCAGATCTTTCAAACCGGCTGACCTCTCGGGGTCCGCCGGTTTCGTTTTTGGCGGGTTCTGGTATCATGTGCTTTTAATGGCTGCCCGAAATTTCCGGGAACTGCTCGAAAGCCGCTGGGAACACGGCAATTTTTTATGCGTCGGTCTCGACAGCGAATTGAGCAAAATCCCGGTGTCGGCGCACAAAGGCACTGTCTACGAGACTATTCTCTCTTTCAATAAGGCAATCGTTGATGCGACGAAAGATCTCGTCTGCGCGTTCAAGCCGAACAGCGCGTTCTACGAGGCGCACGGGGACGAGGGATGGCGCGCCCTGCGCAACACGGTGAGCTACATCCACGAGGCGGCGCCCGAGGTGCCCGTCATCCTCGACGCGAAGCGCGCCGACATCGGCAACACGAACGACGGATACGTCGAAGCGATATTCGATCACTTGGGAGTGGATGCCGCCACGGTGCATCCGTACCTCGGCGCGGAAGCGCTCCAGCCGTTCCTCACGCGCGCCGAGAAAGGCATCATCGTCTTGTGTAAGACGTCGAATCACGGCGCGGGCGAATTCCAAGACATGCTCGTCGATGGCGAACCGCTGTATCGCGTCGTCGCGAAGCATGTCGCCCGCGATTGGAACAGAAACGGCAATTGCGGGCTTGTCGTCGGCGCCACGTACCCGGAGGACCTGAAAGAAGTGCGTGCGATCGCGGGCGACATGCCTATTCTCATCCCGGGCATCGGCCCACAAGGGGGTGACCTGGAGAAAACGGTCGCGGCGGGGAAAGACAGCCGAGGCCGGGGCATGATCATCAGCGCCTCGCGCGCGGTCATCTTCGCGTCGAGCGGGGAAGATTACGCCGAAGCGGCCAGACGAAAAGCAACAGAACTCGATGGCGCTATTCGCAAAGCGATGTAGAATTGTCCGATATGGAGGAACAAGAGGTGTTGGAAGTCCTGGAAAAAGTCGGTGCGTTCCGCGCGGGGCATTTCGTCCTCACGTCGGGGCGGCACAGCGATTCGTACATCCTCAAGGACGCCATGTATGCCTACACGAAGGAGACATCCCAGCTCTGCCGCGCCATGGCGGAGCGGTTCGCAAAGAGCGGCGTCGAGGCGGTCATCGGGCCGGCGATAGGCGCCGCTATTCTTTCACAGTGGGTCGGATACCACTTGTCGGACCTGACGGGCAGGGAAGTGTATGCGGTCTTCGCCGAGAAAGACGGCCAAGGAGGATTCATCATCAAGCGCGGATATGACCAGGTCATCAAAGGGAAGAAGTTGCTTGTCGTCGAAGATCTGACGACGACCGGCGGCTCGATCAAAAAGGTGGTCGACGCCGCGCACGACGTCGGCGCCGACGTCATCGGCGCGATCGCCATCTGCAACCGGGGCGACGTGACGGCCGCACAAGTGGGCAATCCGCCGGTCTTCGACGCTCTCGTCAATGTCGAACTCGAATCATGGGACGCATCAGGGTGCGAATTGTGCGAGAAAGGGATACCGGTCAATACCGATATAGGACACGGACGCGAATTCCTCGCTCGTGAGAAGTCGAGAAAATAGGCCTCTCTGCTCCGTGATACAATAGGCCGATATCAGTTGGTATTTATATTTCATATGCAGAAAATAGTTTTGTGGATCCTCGGGCTCATTATCATCATCGGCGGGTGGTACTTGTGGATGCAGAGGGGTACCTCGGCGCCGTCAGAGGCGAGCGAATCTCCGGCGCAGGAAGCGACGGATGCGGATATGGGAGCACAGACGGTGAACGGTCCTGCGGTTGCGCCGAGCGCAGGAACTGCCGCAAACGCACCGACGGCAAACTCCGCCGCGGCCGTGACATACAACGGATCGGGTTTCTCCCCGTCGTCCGTCACGATTAAGAAAGGAGAGGCGGTGACTTTCACGAGCACTGCCGGGAGCATGTGGGTAGCATCCGCGCCGCACCCGGCGCATACCGGCTACGATGGCACGCCGGCGAGCCAGCATTGCGCAGCGGGCTACAGCGGGCCGGCCCCGTTCGATCAGTGCGCCGCGGGCGCGAGCTTCACGTTCACGTTCGACAAGACAGGAACGTGGAACTTCCACAACCACTTGAACGCGGCGGCGCACGGGAGCATCATCGTTGAATAAACGGCTACAGTTCCGTTGACTTCAAACACCGCGCGTTGATTTTCACGCGCGGTGCAATGTCATGTAGATATCCTCAAGCGCTCGCACGGCATCGCCTGCGGCGATGTTGTTTTGGTGATACAAACTATCCGTGCAGTCACCTGCGGCCCAGACACGCGGGTGCGATGTTCGACCTGTGCGGGGATCGATTTTGATTTGCTTGATCTGATTCATTCCCAACGCATTCCCGAGCCATTCGGTATTAGGGAGCAGCCCGATCTCGACGAATACGCCCGCGACGGGGAGAGTATCTTCTTTTCCCGTCTGCGTGTCTTTCCAACGGACGCCCTCGACGAACTGGCTCCCGAGGATAGCGGTCGGTTCAGCATTCTTGATGACGCGCATGTTGGGGTGTGCGAGGACGGCGCGCACGGTTATCTCGTCGGCGCGGAACGTCTCGGTGCGGTTGAAGAGCGTCACGGTCTTGCAGTAAGCGAGGAGCTGGGCGGCCGTCTCGAACGCGGCGTTGCCGCCGCCGATCACGGCGACGTCTTTGTCCGCGAAGAGCGGCCCGTCGCACGAGGCGCAGTAGGTGAGGCCTTTCTGGTCGAACTGCGCGGCACCGGGGATCTCGAGCTTGCGCCGCCGTGCGCCCGCCGCAATGAGCACAGCTTTCGCTTCATATGTTGTTCCGTCCGCGAGCGCGATACCGACAGAATCCTCTTTCGGCGCGAGCGACGCGGCGCGCGCGGGCGCGATGATGGAGAGGGAGTCGCCCGCGTAGGATTCCACGTGTTTGCGCAGATTCGCGGCGAGTTCTGCTCCGGAGATGGCCGGAGTGCCGATCCAATTCTGTATTTCGGTCGAGACGGTGCTCTGCCCGCCCCATTCATCCGTAATGAAGATGGTTTTCAAGCGCTTGCGCGCGGCATAGACGGCCGCGGCGGCCCCTGCGGGGCCGCCGCCGACTATCGCGAGGTCATACATAATAGTTTTTAGTTTTCAGTTAGCAGTTTTTAAAACACGCGAACCGAACTGCTTAACTATAAACTATTGGCTAAAAACTTAAAACTATTTCCTTCGTAAGAAGGAAGGGAGCCCTCCCCAGCTATCGTCATCGCCCGGTTCTTCTACCGCTGCCGCTGCCGGCGCCGGAACGATTTTCGCGTGCTCTTTCACCGGTTTCTCCTTCGCTGCTTTCGCGGGAGCGGAGCTTTCGGTATTGCGTTTCGGCTGTTCGAGCTTCTCGTCGTCTTCGATGATGATGCGCGAGACCGGAGGGACGTCTTGGTCTTTCTTGGCGGCGAGGCGCGACGATGCGGCGAAGAGCGACGAGCGCGCGCCGCCCTCGGGGAATCCGGTGGCGATGACGGTGACGCGGACCTCGCCCTTCTTCAGGGAATCGTCGGTCACGGCGCCGAAGATGACCTTTGCATCAGGGTCGATGGCCTCGGTGATGACGTTGGCGGCATCCTGGACTTCGAGCATGCCGAGGTCGTCGCCGCCCGCGATCGAGAAGAGGACGCCTTTGGCGCCGTGGATGGAGACCTCAAGGAGAGGCGAATTGATGGCGGCGCGCGCGGCGAACTCGGCGCGCTTCTCGCCTACGCCCGTGCCGATGCCCATGAGAGCGCTTCCGGCGTTCTGCATGATGGCGCGCACGTCGGCGAAGTCCACGTTGATGATGCCGGTCGTCGTGATGAGGTCGGAAATGCCTTCCACGGCCTGCTTCAGGATGTCGTCGCACATGGCGAAGGCGTTCTTGATACCGGTCTCGCGGCTGACGATGGCGAGGAGCTTATCGTTCGGGATGACAATGAGGGCGTCAACCGCCTTGCGGAGTTCCGCCATGCCCTGTTCGGCGAGACGCATCCGCTGGGCGCCCTCGAATCCGAAGGGGCGCGTGACGACGGCGACCGTCAAGGCTCCGAGTTCGCGCGCGATCTTCGCGACCACCGGCGCGGCACCTGTCCCTGTGCCGCCGCCCATGCCGCAGGTGATGAACACCATATCCGAACCCTTGATGGCGTCCTGGATCTCTTCGCGCGTCTCTTCTCCCGCCTGCTTGCCGAGATCGGGATTCATTCCCGTGCCGAGCCCGCGCGTCAGGGTCTTGCCGATATGGATTTTCTTCTTCGCTTTCGATTTGTGGAGATCCTGCGCGTCGGTGTTGACGGCGATGAAATCGACGCCCTGCACGTGCGAGGCGACCATGTGATTGACGGCGTTGCCGCCCGAACCTCCGACGCCGATGACACGGATCCGCGCAAACGACTCAACGTCCGGCTTCACCTGCTTGGTCATAGTGTCCGTATCATAGCATGACGTTCCGATGTGCAAGTATGGACAGAGTGTACATTGCAGGTCGAAATATCAAATGGAGATTGGGGGTATTAGGGCAGAAGTGAGCGGACTCCCTGCCGTATCGACTCTCCCGCCCGATTGACGATCTCCCAGAGAGAATGCCCGCGCTCGCCTGCGCCGTCCCCGTAGGCGAATCGGCAGAGGCCATAGGCGACGGCCCATGTGGCGTCGATGCTTCCCGTGCGCGACAGGTTCCCGAGAATGCCGATCTGGGAGGGGAGCTTGAGGACGGTCCGCGCGATGTCGGCGGCGCTCGCGAGCCCGGAGCCGCCGCCGGTGATGACGATGCCGGCGGGCAGGAGCCGCTGGCGTCCGATGGATTTGAGGTGCGCATTCACGATCGTGAACATGTCTTTGAGGCGCGCTGCGACGATCGCATTCATCCGCTTCGGCGGAATGTCGCTGCCGACGACGGCGCCGCGCTTCATCTGCTCGGCTTCCATGGGAGGTATCTGGAACGAGAGCGCGATGGTGTTCGTGATGTCGGATGAGCCGGCGGGGAAGACTTTGAGCGAGATAGGAACATCATTGTCGAACACGACGATCGAGAGCGTCTCCGCGCCGATGTTCGCAAGAACCACGCCCGCCGTCTTCTGCGCGGTCGTGAGCGTCACGAGGCTCGCCGCCAGGGGAGACGCCATAATGCCTTCGACTTCGATGCCGGCCGCCTCGACCGCCTCGATGAGGTCGTCGTGGTGCTTCGTAAGCATCGTGATGAGGAGAGTGTCGACGGCGAGCTTCGTGCCCTGGAGCCCGTGGGGCTTGCCGAACACCCTCGTGCCGTCGACGCGGAATTCGAGCGGTATCGTGTGAATGACGGTGCGGTTCGTGAGCTTCGGCGTCGCTTTCTTTTCGCTTTCGCGCTCCGCGCGCTCGATCTCGCGCTCGGTCACGATGCCGCCGGAAGACGTGAGCGTGACTTCGCCCGACGAGCGTATCTCATCGAGACCGACACCGCCCAAGGCGACGCGCGCGCTCTTCACGGTCACTTTCGCAGCGGCCGCTGCGCGCGCGACCGCCTCTTTCACGCTCTTGGTCGCTTCGGCGGCGTCGATGATATAGCCGTGCCGCATGCCTTTCGAGGCGGCGCTTCCCGTACCGATGATCTGCATCGGAAGTTCGGGGCTTTCAGGTGCCGTCGCGATGACCACTTTCACGTGGTAGGTGCCGATATCGATCCCCGTGTAGAAGGTCCGCATTACTCTCTATTGTAGCGCGCAATTGCGCGATAGATACCACGAAAAAAGGGGGATATCGAGAGACAGGCGAAAAGGGAACCGTCCTTATGAACGGTACGGCGCCGCGTAGCCGAATTTTTTGAGCGTGCGGGTCTCCAGTTCCTCCATCCGCGCGCCATGAGCCAATCCCTTCAGGTGCAAGCACCCATGCACGAACAGGTGCGCGATGCGATCTTTCGGAGCGGCTGCCATCGCACGCGCCTCGCGTTCGGCTTTGCGGACGTTCAAGAATATCTCACCCTCGCGTTTCTCCAGAGGGAACGAAAGCACGTTGGGAGAGTAGTTTTTCTTGCCTGCCTGCCGAAGCTTCAGCGCAGGCAGGCGATACGCATGGTTGATGCGGCGCGCGAGCGTATCGGCGCATAGGACGAGCGAAAGCGCGTATCCTCCGCCCAAGATCTCTCTCGCGATCTTTTCAAACGGGATATGCAAAAGCGGCCCGCGGACAGTGCGGGTCATTTCGACTACTCCGGAATCTTGCATTACCCGGGAGCTTGTCTGGGAACCGCCAGATGCGAGGCGGGGGGAAAGCGGGCGAGGAGGCGTATATGACATACGACGATGAGCACGCAGGGGCCCCGCAACGAAGCAGATGACGGTTACCAGACAGCTCTCTAGTGAGCGATCGGCGCTCCTTCGCTTGCCTGCGTTTGCTGCGTCTCGCGCGGCATCATGCCGCGTCGCGGCGCCACCTCGGCGATCTTCCCTTCTTTGACGAGCTGGCGGTATTCCTCGCGGCGCTTGATGAGCTTGAGCGCGCGCTTCTTCTTAACGGCCTTGGACGCGTCGCGTTCGTAGTAGCGGCCGCCGCGCACGGAGCGGATGAGGCCCGTGCCCTGCACGCGCCGGCTGAATTTCCGGATAGTCGAAAGGGCGGTTTCGTTCCCGCTTTTCGTGACCTCTGCGTTTATCATGCGCGGGACTATAGCACGGGGTGCGAGAAGGCGCAAAGGGGCGCTCAAAACCCTGACGGTTTTTAACGGAAGATGAACCCGTTAAGCAACCGTGGCAACGCTGTGTTTCCTTAAATAAGGGACGAGGTCGGGAAGGAGGATCGCATCCTGCGAATTGGTCGCAACTTCGCGCACGAGAACGGTGCCCTCCATCGCTTCCTTATGCCCCATGATGAGGATGTATGGCACGTTGAAACGCCGCGCCGCGGCCATCTGCTCGCCGATGCGCTCGAACGAGAGGCCCTGATGGACGGGGATCTCCGCGCGGCGCAGGAGCTCGAGCACGCCGAGCGCCCTGCGCCGCGCCTCGGGCCCGAGGTGGGCGAAGTAGAGGGAGGGCGAGGGGATGGGCTCGCGCTTCACCCGGGTGCGCCCGTGTATCTCACAGACGATCGAGATCGTCGCCGCGGGCGTGCTCGCGAAGCGCGCGGCGAGCGGGTCGTACCGCCCTCCGGAGGCGAGCATAATGCGCACCCCCGTCTCCTCGTCGGTCGTCGATATCTCGAAAAGCGAGTGAGCCCAGCAATCGCGGCTTCCGAGGACGTGCGGGCTCAATTCATAGGGCAGACCGAAGACCTCCAGGTATTCCAAGAGGTCCCAGAATTTCCGGCGCTCCTCTTCGGTCAGGTATTCCATCGATTGCGGTGCGCGCGGGGTCGCGGGGTGCCCGCGTTCGATGAGCTGGACCAAGGCACCCAGAGGGTCGGCTGCAATGCGCGGGCGCAACGTCGGCGAGATGCTGTCGATGTGCTTGCGCAGGTAGGTGCCGACGTCGCGCACGAAGCGGTTGGAGGAGTCGGGAGACCCGATGCTGTTGATGGAGAGGATGCGTTCCTTGATGCCCGCTTCCGCCGCGATGGCATCGGCGACCACGATGAGGAGCGCTTCCGCTATCGCCTCGTTGGTTCCGACGACATGGAGTTCAAGCGCGGTCGAGGGAGCATTCGAGCGTTCTCTCGTCGGGCCCGATGAAATCCGCCAGAGAAAGAGCGCGTCGTTCCCGCGGGCGCGCGAGACGCAGCGCCGCGCCGAGGCGACGAGCGCGCGTTCGTCGCGGCGCGCGAAGGCGATCTGCGCTTCGCACTCTGCCGCGGACGGCATACGCCGCTTTTCTTTCGATACCGGAGCGGGTGCGCTCGCGGCCGCGTCGAGCGGCGTGAACCCATAGTATTCGGCGATGCGTATCGCCGAAGCGAGGAAGCTTGCGGTGTTCTGGTGGCGCGTGTCTTTGAGACGGAGCATATGGATTAGTTTTAAGTTTCTAGTCGTTAGTTTTTAGCTGAAAACTTAAAACTGATAACTAAAACTATTTTTCGTACCGGGCTTCGCCGGGAAGGAGCGAGATCGTGTTGAACGGGAAGAGGCGCGCATCGACACGGCCGGTGATATCCGTGCGCGGCAATTTTCCCCACAAGCGGGAGTCGGCGGAAACGCGCCGATTGTCGCCAAGCACGAAATATTCGTCGGGGCCAAGGACGACTTGGAGCCGGTCGTTCACCGATGCGTTCGCAGGGTCGATGTACGGCTCGTCGAGGCTGAATCCGTCCGGATGCACGGCGTTCTTGATCGTCACCTGCGAGCCTTCGATGAGGACGGTCTCGCCGGGAAGCCCGATGACACGCTTGATGAGCGAACGGGCCGTGTCCTGGGGGAGCTCGAAGACGATGACGTCGCCGCGCTCCGGCCCTCGCACGTCGTAGACGAGCTTATCGATGATGAGGTAGTTCCAATCGTCGAACGTCGGCTCCATGGAAGCGCCGGAAACGATGTACGGAGCCGCGATGAAGAATCGGATGAAGAGTGCGAGGCCGAGTGCGACCACGGTGTACCCGAATACTGAACGCGGAGTGGCCATGTGCGCGGCGCGTTCGTCCGACGCATCCCCTTTTTCTCTCCGCTCATCGCTTCGAGCATCATTCACGGGGTCCATCGGGGAACAGTGTACCTCTGTCGTGCCGTTGACACCAAGCGATAAGTAGTTTTCAGTCTACAGTTTTCAGTTTTCAGAGAAAATAAGTGAGAAAACAAAGAACGACGAATGTAATGTGATAGTATTGCGAGGACTGTTCATAGAATGTGGATTTTTTGGCCTGCGTGTGCGTCATTGTCTTGAATGTATCAGCTGAAAACTAACGACTAAAAACTGAAAACTGATTTTATGGCATGGGTCATCGTCGGTTTGGGGAATCCCGGAGAGGAATATGAAGGCACGCGGCACAACACGGGCCGCATGGCCGTCGAACAATTCGCGAAATGGGCGCGTTTGAGTGAATGGCGCGAGGACAAAAAGGCGAAAGCGCTCGTGTCGCGCGGGCTTGTCGAGCGCGTCATCGTCGCGGCGGTGCTTCCGGAGACATTCATGAACAAATCAGGGGCCGCAGTCTCGAAATTCGTGAAGAATGCGAAGGCGGCGGAGCGGATGATCGTCGTCTACGACGATTTGGACCTCCCGCTCGGCACGATCAAGGTCTCGTTCGACCGCGGGAGCGGCGGACACAAGGGGATCGAATCGATCATGCGCGCGCTCAAGACGAAAAAATTCGCGCGCGTGCGCGTCGGCGTCTCTCCTTCCACGGCTTCCGGCGTTTTGCGCAAACCCACGGGAGAAAAAGAAGTCGTCGATTTCATCCTCGCGCAGTGGAAAGCGCACGAGCTCGCCCAACTGAAGACGATATTCAAGCGCGTGGCGCACGCGCTCGAGACGGTCGTCATCGAGGGCGTTCCCGCGGCGATGAATAGGTTTAATTAGACGCTCGGAGGCTGTATGATTTTTGACGGAGGAATCACTCAAACCGTCAAAAACCACACAGTCTCCTCGCTCGTGGCTAGGGGGGGGATTCAGTCGTCATTGATATTTTGTGTTTATGTTATATCTTGAGAGCAGGGTGATTAGGTGCCCTCCACAATTTTGGGACAGATTTCTGAGGAGAGAACCATGATGAATGCGGCACAACGCAAAAGGGCGGTTGCTGTTCATGACCGCTGGGAAGCTTGGGCGAAGGAGTTTGAGCAAACCGTTTGCAGGGATCCGAAGCTTTCCCAGAGCCAGCTCGGCACGGATCTTCGTCTGTATCTGGCGGACATGAAGCGGCATCGCGACGATTTACTGGTCAATGCCGTGACTGTCGTCGCGGCGGCAAAAGCGGCCTACCAGTTGTACCGCGATGCGAGAACACTCCGCGAGTTTGCGTCATGGTGCATGACGCACTAGCAGCCGTCCACAGGCGAGACCTGGGGACGGTTTCGCTTTTATGCCGCCGGCTTCAAAGTCATGCGACGTTCTCCCGGTTCGAAGAACGTGATGACGAACGGATACACTTTGCCGAGTTCGAGCTTCGCGCGCAGGTCGTCCTCGCTCGCGAATTCCGAGATGTGCACGAGGCCGGCGACGCCCTCCTCGATGGAAGCGAGCGCGCCGTGCTTGTTGTACTTGATGACGACCGCGTCCACTTTCTGGTCCTTCTTGTATTTCGCGGCGGCCGTTTTCCACGGATCATCGGTGAGCGCTTTGATGGAGAGCGACACCTTGCCGTCCTTGATCTCGATGACTTTCACCTTCACCTGCTCGCCCACCTTGTAGCGGCTCTTCGGATTCTCGACGAGCGCCCAATCCATTTCGGAGATGTGCACGAGCCCTTCGAGGCCTTCCTCGAGCTTCACGAACACGCCGAATTCCGTGGCACCGGTGACGGTGCCCGTGAGGACGTCGCCCACGTGGTATTTCTCGACGAGAGACGAGCGCTCGGACGTGGAGGCGCCTTTCTCGCTGAAGATGAGCTTCTGCTCCTTCGGATTTGCGGTGATGATCATCACCTCAAGCTTGGTGCCGACCATTTTCTTGAGCTCGGCGAAGATCTTGTCCTTATCGCCGTCCGGTACGCGCGGGTAGTGCGCGGGCGCCAATTGCGACGCGGGCAGGAAGCCCTGGATGCCGTTCCAATTGATGATGAGTCCGCCTTTGTTCGCGTCGGTGATGGCGAGCTCGAACGACGACTTCTTCTGGAGCGCCGACTCGGCCTCGTTCCAGATCAACGCCTGGCGCGCCTCGCGCAAGGAAAGCTCGATGTAGCCGTCGGCATTGTCCGTGCCGACCACTTTGGCGGTGATGGTGTCGCCCAAGTTGACGTTCTTCAGCGTCTCGCGCGCCGAGAGGTATTCGCGGCCGTAGATGATGCCCGTGCCGTACGGGTGGAGGTCGACGAACACGCGCGCGCGGCCGATCGCGATGACCGGGCCTTCGACGACGTCGTCGGTCTCGGGGGCTTTCTGCGCAGCGCGGAGGAGCTCCGCCATCGGGCCTTCTTTCACCGATGCTTCCGCCTCCGTATTCTGTTCCGCGGCGCTCTCTAATCCCTTTTCTTTTATTCCAGTATCTGTATCTGCCATGATATGGGTGCGTCCGGTACTTCCTGCTCCTCCCGTAGCGGTCACTAGGCAGGGAAGTGTGAACCGTCCGCTCTATTAATGATTAATGCGCGCCCGGAGGGCGCCCGCACAATATATATGATGTGCGGGCGCGGCGCAAATCCGTCTCGAATCTGATATACTCTCTGCATGATCCTCACGTATCACGACGGCGCGTGCGTACGCGCGAGCGCGGGTGACACGACGCTCGTCTTCGGCCCCGTCTCCAAGAACTCGAAGCATTTCAAGCCGACGAATTTCGGCGCGGACGTCGCGTTCGTCTCGTTCAACCATCCGGATATGAACGGCGTCGAGGAGGCAGGCCGCGGCGACAAGCAGCCGATGGCGCTCCTGGGGCCGGGCGAGTATGAAGTGAAATCCATGACCGCGACGGGGTTCCCCTCGAAGTCGTCATACGGCGGCAGCGAGCGCATCAATACGGTCTACTCGGTGCATTTTGACGGCCTCTCCGTCCTCTACCTCGGCGCACAGGGCGATACAACGCTTCCCGCCGAAGTCCTGGAGATGGATTCGCCGGACATACTCATCGTGCCCATCGGAGGCGCAGGCGCCTTGTCGCCCGCCGACGCGCAGAAGCTCTCCGTGAAGCTCGAAGCGAAGATCGTCATCCCGATCCTCTACGACGAGAAGACGCTCAAGCAGTTCCTGAAAGAGGCGGGCGCGGAAGGGACGTCGCCCGTCGACAAGCTGACGCTCAAGCCGCGCGACGTCGTTGGCAAGGAGAACGAAGTGGTACTGTTCAGTTCTTAGTTTCCAGTTTTAAGTTTCAAGAGAATGCGATATACGGGCCTCTTTTGCGAAAAACTGAAAACTGACAACTAAAAACTATTCTTTATGGTCGTACGAAAGGCGATACATCACTTGAGGGGGCGGCCCCGGGAGGAGCGCGCGGCGGCCGCCGGATGGTTCGCCATCGGCGTCGTCGTCATCCTCTTTCTCGGCTGGGCCATCCTCTTTTTCAACCGGATACAGAACATGAGCGCGCGAAGCGGGACACAGAGCGCTCCGTCGCAGACGCGAGCCACCGGCGGCGCCGTGCAGTGGTCGCAGCAGCCATCAGGAGAATAAGAGGCGCACTACGGCGCAGAAAACGCTGGAAACCGGCGGTCATTCATGGTAAAATTAAAGTATTATGGCTCGCAGGAACGATGAAAAAACAGCCGCTTTCAAGGAGCCGGAATCTTCCCGCGGGAGCTCGGTGAATATCGTTTCGCGCAGCATCACGACGGAGATGCGCGAGTCCTACCTCGACTACGCGATGTCCGTCATCACTGCCCGCGCGCTTCCCGACGTGCGCGACGGATTGAAGCCGGTGCACCGGCGCATTCTCTACGCGATGCAGGAAGCCGGGCTCTCGGCCACAGCGAAGACGAGGAAGTCGGCGACGGTCGTCGGCGACGTCATCGGCAAATACCACCCGCACGGCGACGCGGCCGTCTACGATTCGATGGTGAAGATGGCGCAGGATTTCACGATGCGCTACCCGCTCATTATCGGCCAGGGGAACTTCGGCTCCATCGACGGCGACTCGGCCGCCGCCTACCGCTACACCGAGGCGAAGATGTCGCGGCTCGCGTCCGAGATGATGCGCGACATCGAGAAAGAGACGGTCGAGTTCCGTCCGAACTACGACAACACGAAGCAGGAGCCCTCGGTGCTTCCGGCCGCGTTCCCCAATCTTCTCGTGAACGGCACGCTCGGCATCGCGGTCGGCATGGCGACCAACATCCCTCCGCACAACCTGCGCGAGGTGTGCGACGCGTCCGTGCATCTCATCGAGCATCCTGATGCGACGACCGACGACCTCCTCGAGTTCGTGCAGGGTCCCGATTTCCCGACGGGATGCATCGCGTTCAACCAGACGGATCTGCGCCACGCGTACTCGACGGGGCGCGGCGGCGTGGTCGTGCGCGGAGATGCGGAGATCACGGAGAACAAGAAGGGCGACTACCAGATCATCATCACGTCGATCCCGTTCCGCGTGAACAAATCCGATCTGTTGAGCAAGATCGCCGACCTTGTGCACGAAAAGAAATTGGAAGGCATCAAGGACATCCGCGACGAATCCACGAAAGACATCCGAGTCGTGGTCGAGCTCAAAGGCAACGCCCATCCGCAGACGGTCCTCAACTACCTCTACAAGCACACCCAGCTTGAGGAGACATTTCACTACAACGTCGTCGCGCTCGTCGACGGCGTGCCCCAGACGCTTTCCTTGAAAGCGCTCATCGAGTATTTCATCGCCCACCGCAAAGAGGTGGTGATACGCCGTTCGAAGTTCGACCTTCGGAAGGCGCAGGAGCGCGAGCACATTCTGCTCGGCCTCACGAAAGCGCTCGATCACATCGACGAGATCATCAAGCTCATCAAGAAGAGCGCGGACGTGGACGCGGCGCGTCTCGCGCTCATGAAGACGTTCAAGTTCTCGGACCTTCAGGCGAACGCCATCCTCGACATGCGTCTGCAGAAGCTCGCCGGCCTCGAACGCAAGAAGATCGAAGACGAATTGAAGGAAGTCCAGGGTGTTATCGCGCACCTGACCGCGCTTTTAAAGAGCGAGAAGAAGCTCATGGATACGATCGTGAAAGAGATCCGCGAAGTCCAGGAGAAATACGGCGACGAGCGCCGCACGAAGATCGCAAAGCGCGCGGCGAAGCTCCTCTCGGCGGAGGATCTGGTGGCTGACGAGGAGAGCGTGCTTGTCCTCACGCAGGGCGGCTACATCAAGCGCACGAATCCGGCCGAGTACCGGCGCCAGAAGCGCGGCGGCATCGGCGTCTCCGACCTCGACACGAAAGAAGAGGACTTCGTCACGCAATTCCTGACGGCGAGCGCGCACAGCGACATCCTCTTCTTCTCCGATCGCGGCAAAGTCTACCGGCTCAAGATGTACGAGCTCCCGGAGGGGCGGCGCGCGACGAAGGGCAAGTCCATCATGAATTTCCTCGCGCTCGAACAAGGCGAGACGGTCACCTCGGTCCTCGCGATGCCGAAGGAAGTGAAGGGGAGCGACGGGCTCGCGCTCGTGATGGCGACGCGCGGCGGCACGGTGAAGAAATCTGCCGCCAACGCGTTCCGCGAGGTGCGCCGCAGCGGTTTGATCGCGATCACGCTGGAGAAAGGCCTGCCTGCCGCGCGCGGGACTTCGGCGCAGGCAGGCGACGCGCTCATCAGCGCACAGTTCGTCCGCACGGGCGACGACGTCCTCTTGACGACGGCAAAGGGGCAATCCATCCGCTTCAAGGAGTCCGACGTGCGCGAGATGGGGCGGCAAGCCGGGGGAGTGCGCGGCATAAAATTGGACAGCGGCGACACGCTCGTCGGCGCCGGCATCGTGCCGAAGGGTGCGAAAGATGCCGAGCTCCTCGTGCTTTCATCGACCGGTTACGGCAAGAAGACGAAGCTCACCGAATACAAGACGCAGGGCCGCGGCGGCTCCGGCATCAAGACGATGTCCATCACCGCGAAGACCAAACAGCTCGTGGGCGCAGCCGTCGTCCTCCGCACAGGCGAGCTCGTGGCGATGTCGCAGAAGGGCATCGCCATCCGCACCGGTCTCGACGAGATACCGAGTTTGAGCCGTGCGACGCAGGGAGTGCGCGTGATGAAGCTTCGGGAGGGCGACAAAGTCGCGTCATTCGTCGTGTTCGAGTCAGGGGAGAAAGAAGCTTGAGAGCCGCGCGCATTTTCCCCATTGTGTGCGCCGCGAGGCGCGCGCCTCCCCCGCGCGCGGGGTATAATGAGCGCGATGCAGGCAACGAAACTTCCCGTCCGCCGCCTCGAACATGCACGCTTCGCGCACCCCGAACGCTCTGTCTCCGCGTTCGGCATCAAGCCGGGGATGCAGGCGGCCGATTTCGGCTCAGGAAGCGGCGCCTACGCGCTCGCGATTGCTGAAGCGCTCGGGAGCCGGGGCCGCGTGTACGCGATCGATGTCCAGCGCGATCTCCTGCGCCGGACGAAACAGGAGGCGATGCATCGGGGATACGGGAACGTGGAAGTGATATGGGGAGATGTAGAGATGCCGGGCGGAACGAAGCTCGCGGACGGCGCGCTCGACCTCGTGCTCATCTCGAACCTCCTCTTTCAGCTCGCGGATAAAGCGCCCGCGCTTGCGGAAGCGCACCGAATCCTCAAGCCCGGAGGACGTCTCGTCATCATTGACTGGACCGACGCGCTTGCCATGCCCGGCGCAGGGCAGAACAAGACGGTGCGCTTCGGGCCGCACCGGAAAAGCATCGTGGCGAAGGAGGAAGCGCATGCGCTCGTCGCGGAAGCCGGCTTCGAGCTCGTGCGCGAATTCCCTGCCGGCGTTCACCACTGGGGGCTTATACTGAAGAAGCTATGAAGAACCTCACGCTCTTCCAGATCATCCTCCTCTGCGTTTTCGGCGCGCTCGCCATCTCCGGCGTCCTCATCTTCGCGCTCGCCGTGAACGGCAACCAGGGGGATGTCGTCGGTCCCGTGACGATCTGGGGGACGCTCGATTCGAAAGCGTTCATCGAAGCGCTCCAGAAAGCTTCGGACGTCGACCAGCGTTTCAGCCAGGTGACGTACGTGCAGAAAGATCCCGCGACATACGAAACCGACGTCACGAACGCGCTCGCGGGCGGCGGAGGTCCCGACCTCTTTCTCATACGGCAGGATTACGTGGCGCGCGACGCGGCGAAAGTGATACCGTTCCCGCTGTCGACCCTTTCGAAGACGCAGTTCGAGAACACGTTCATCGACGCGGCGAACCCGTTCATGACGCCGGTAGGCGCCCTGGGCCTCCCGCTCTTCGTCGACCCGCTCGTCCTCTATTGGAATCGCGATTCGTTGAGCTCGGCCGGATTCGTGAAGCCGCCCGCCTATTGGGAAGAAGTCCCCGATATGGCGCAAGCGCTTACAAAGCGCACCGACGCGGGCGATATCCAGAAAGCCGCCATCGCGTTCGGCGAATATGCCAATATCGCGAACGCGAAGGACGTCCTCGGCCTGCTCATTCTCCAGGCGGGCGGCAACATCACTGCCCGAGACAACACAGGCCGCCTCGCCCCCGCGCTCGCGGCGCCCGCGGGCGCCGCGACCCAGCCCACGGAGAGCGCGCTGCGCTTCTATACGCAATTCGCCGATCCGTCCAACACCGTCGATTACACATGGAACCGTTCGCTTCCGGAAGCGCAAAAGACATTCACCGCTGGCGATCTCGCTCTCTATATCGGCTACGCGAGCGAAGCCCAGCAGATCGCGCGTATGAACCCGAATCTCAATTTCGCGGTCGCGCCCGTGCCGCAGATCCGCGGAGCGGACCGGTTCGTCGACCTGGCGCGCGTGTACGCTGTTGGCATGTCGCGCACGGGCAAGAACCAGAACGGCGCCAAGATCGTCGCTTCGCTCCTTGCCGGCCCCTCGACCGGTAAAGACCTCGCAACCTCGCTCGGAATCCCGTCCGCTCTGCGCGACATTCTCGCGCAGCCCGCCGGGGGGAATGCCGACCTCTTTAATCGGCAGGCGATCCTCGCCCGCACCTGGATCGACCCCGATCCGCAAAGGACGGCGGACATTTTCCGCGCTATGATAGAACGCGTGACGAGCGGAGCTCTGCGGCTGCCGGATGCCGTAGCCCGGGCGGACCAGGAGATGGCGCAGATTATCAATCAATGAGATTCGGACGTATGAAGCGCACAGTACAGAAATTCATCGGCACGCTCGCGCTCATTTCGGTGCCTCTCCAGGCGCACGCCGATTCGATGCTCCAGAACCCGCTCAACTCGGCGTTCAGCACTATCCCGAGTTTCATCGCCGGCGTTCTCCGGGTCGTGGTCTACGTGGCGCTCCCCATCATCACGCTCTTCTTCGTCGTCGCGGGGTTCCAATTCCTCTGGGCGCAGGGAAATTCGGGAAAGCTCGACGCCGCAAAAAAGAATTTCCTCTTCGCGGTCATCGGCGCGCTCCTCATCATGGGCGCGTGGGTCATCGCGACATTGATCGCCGGGACGGTGACCCAGCTCGTACAATGAAACCCATGACGACGCGCGTCCGACTGCTCGCCGTATGCGTCCTCGCGCTCCCCGCGGTCGCGTTCGCGGCGGCTCCCCGCACGTGGGGCGAACTGGTCGGTCTCCTCGTCTCGTTCATGAACAGCGGCGTCACGGTCCTGGTCGCGCTCGCCATCGCCATCTACTTCTACGGCATCGCCTCGAACATCCTCGAATTCGGGGGAGGCCACTCGCAGGAGAAGCTCAAGAATTATTTCTACTGGGGCATCATCGTCCTCTTCGTGATGGTGAGCGTGTGGGGGATACTCCGGCTGATGCAGAACACCATCTTCGGCGCGGGTGCCTCTACGGCGTCGTCGGGCCCCGGCACGAGCGTGCAGTGCTTGTTCAACAACTGCTAGGAATGTCCCGAACGATTATGCGGAACCCATCGATCATCGGCCTCAATACGCTCGCGCTCGGCGCGGCGCTTCTGCCCGGCATTGCGGGAGCCGCGACGCTCCTGCAGATCGTCGGCTACTTCGACATCTTCATCGGGATATTCCTCACGGCGTCCATCATCATGTTCGCGGCCGCGCTCATCGTCTATTTCATACGGTACGGCACCGCCATCCGCGAGGAGATGTTCCCGTACATGCAGGGGGCCATCACCATCCTCTTCGTCCTCTTCGTCCTCCTCGCGCTCATCCGCTTCTTCCAGCACCACATATCCGCGATGCTCTACGTCCTCGGCGTCATCGTGTTCCTCATCATCATCCGCCTTCTCGTCGCGGCGGCGGGCGAGAAGACAGAGAAGAAGGAAGGAGGCGGGCACTAATACCTCGATTTAGGGCTCTATGCGGTATCCACAGCCCCGCCCTCCGTCTATTGCGCTTTTTGAGCCGTCCTATACCATTGATGTACTTACTACAAGTAACTAATAATCACATTTATGCGTGCACGGATTGCCGGTTTCTCGACTTTTGCGCTTGCGACGCTTGCTTTGCCGATGCTCGCGGGCGCCACGACCGCTTCGGATATATTGGCAGTTCTCAGCAGCCTTTTTAACGGAGCGATCGTTCTTTTCATCACGCTCGCCATTGTCGTCTTCTTCTGGGGCCTCATCCAGTACATCGTCGGAAAAGGCAGCGGACACGAAGGAGGGCATGGTCCCGGCACGACCCTCATGTTCTGGGGCGTCATCGCGATATTCGTCATGGTCTCCATCTGGGGTCTTGTCCGTCTCCTGCAGAACACGTTCGGCGTCGGCGGCAACCAGGCGCCGATCATTCCGCAAACCGTCCAAGTCGGCGGTAACCCGGTCCTCAACGCTCTCGGTATCTACTAACTTAATCGAGCGTGACACGGCTTGAGAGCGCGAGTGATTTCGCGAAGGTGTTGATACCCGTTCATCTTTTATGACTGCCGCAACGGAACTCGTCAGCCGGTTCATAACGCTCATCATCGACCCGGCTATCCTTCTGGTGTTCACCGCCGGATTCCTCCTCTTTTTGTGGGGGCTTGTCGTCTTCATGTCTGGTGTAGGCGATGATACGCGGGGGAACACGTACCAGGAGGGCAGACAGCACATGCTCTGGGGGCTCGTGGGGATGTTCATCATGGTCTCCGTCTACGGCATCCTCGCTCTCATCGACAACACCTTCAGCCTGCATAGCACCAATCCCGACACGAGTCGCATGGAAAACATCCTTCCCGCCGCGAATTTCTTCGGAGGGGGACAGTAATAATGCTCATCGGAGATTATCCCGACACGGCAGGGCCGCGGTTTTCTTCAGGGTGCTCGGTATGCGAGGCGATGGAATTCTTCCCCGCCTTCTTTGCGGCATACATGGCATTATCGGCCCGCTTCACCAGTTTCTCGAGGGAGAGATGCTCTGAATCGAGATTGACGGATGCGACTCCGATGCTCATGCCGACAGGGGCAGGCTCTCCCGGCCATGCAAGGCCAAAACCCTTAATGACCCCCATGAATTCCGTCCGGATCTCCTCCGCTCGTTTCAGCACGGCTTTTTCGTCTATGCCGACGAAGCCGAGAGCGAACTCGTCGCCGCCTAATCGAGCGGCGCAATCGTTGCCGCGCACCTTGCCTCTGAGGAGTTGTCCGATCGCCTTCAGTACCTCGTCTCCTTTCGCGTGACCGAAAACGTCGTTAATCTTTTTGAAGTGATCGACGTCGATCATGACAATCGAGATCGACCGTATGTGTTCTTCGTCGGCGCGTTTGTGCGTATCGAAAAAACGGCCGAGGGATCTCCCCATGTGCTCTTCGAACGCGGCCCTATTCTGAAGTCCGGTGAGATGATCTATTCGCGCCTCTCTCGCCATTCCCGTCGAGATCTCAAGCGCTCTCGCATCGGCCTTCGCTTCCTCCCGCTCGGTTTGTATGCGTCGCCAAAAGGGGATGAAGCGCTCGTTCATTTATTCATTATACTATGGCGCTTTTATTTTATCTGTGGGCAGGGGGAGACTCGAACTCCCATCTCTTGCGAGACCAGCTCCTAAGGCTGGCGCGTCTACCAATTTCGCCACCTGCCCAGAACATCTATCCTATCCTGAAACTCAGTGTATGTCCGCCCTGCAGGCCCTGGGAAACCCACGGTTTTCCCAATCCTGCCTGCCGGCAGGCCTTCCTCCACGGGAAAACAATTGTTTTCCCGACCCCTTTCATCCTGGTGGGTGTCCACTCCCTTCGGTCATGTCCGCCCACCAGGGCTCGAACCTGGGACCCACTGCTTAAGAGGCAGTTGCTCTACCAACTGAGCTATGGGCGGATGCTTCAAGAATGTATCAAGAGTATCACGAGTTCGCAATCACGTTCTTTTCGAATATCGAAGTTCTCTCGGTGGGCCAGGTGGGGATCGAACCCACAAGGTCTTGCGACCACGAAATTTTAAGTCTCGCGCGTATACCAGTTCCGCCACTGGCCCGTCCTGTGTTAGAGTACCATAACACGATATTCGGCCTGGTGGCGAAGGGGTAACGCGGGAGTCTGCAAAACTCTTATGCGCGGGTTCGAGTCCCGCCCAGGCCTCCAAGTTTTTCTTTGACGAAGTGAGAGAGGAGGGTGCAGAACAATCCACACTAGTTCTCTTTTAAGGAATCAAAGATCGCGATTGTCTTCCGTTCTATAGCTGGCCAGCTTGCGACGACATCATCAATTGTGTCGCCTTGGTAATGAACACTGTAGAAATATGTGCCATCGGTAAATTTGAAATTACAATCCGAGCTCGTTATAAGAGGATAATTTGAGCAATAGCCATGCATCCTTATTTGCTGTTGTTTGTCTTGTGAGTAATAGAGCGTTTTGAAATTGTCCGAGTCCAGTCTGTTAATTTTGGATGGATCAATCGCGGTATTACTTCTGGCAATGGCATCATCCGATATTCTCCTATCCACTGCTTTGAAGCTCTCGTCCTCTGTGTGTCGAGAAATACCCAGTTCATGATCTCTGAAATTCTCATCCTCGTATTCAGGCTTAAACTCCGGATAAGAAACACTCATCACAAAATACTTGCCGCCGGGCATGGCACTCCCGTTTATCGGATCGTATTGCCAGGGAATAGAATATCTTTCTTGCCCCAGATAATAATTGACATGGTAATTTCTCGGTATTGAAAAAAGCGAAATAAAAAACACCCCGATAATTACTCCAAAGATTATTGTTGACCATATTAATTTCCTGCATTTGCCGTACTCCGTGCGTCTGATAGCCGTATACAATGCAAATAACCAATTGAGGAAAATGGCAGATCCAAATGCCAGTATGTATTTCAACCCATAATGCTCCTCCACGTAATTAGAATTATCGTAAGCGGCCGCGAACCACAACACAAAACCACAACCAAGTGCCAGAAGCGTAAGGATACCCAAGAGTATGGTTATGCCGATAACAAACCACTTTCGCCTGATGGCATCATCCATGTTTCAAGCGTACCACAATTATTTTTCGCGCGTCAGTTCGTCGATCCGCTGGCGGTTCTTCTCGCCGTAGTCGAGATCGAAGTCAACGGTCGGCAGGAATTTCATCCGTGCGTTCTCCTTCAGGTACTCGCGGAAATCAGGCCGGAGCCGTTTCGCGAAGTTGAGCGCGGCGTTCTCGAATTGCTCGGGGAGGACGGAGAAGTACACCGTCACGTTCTTAAGATCCGGCGAGATATCGGCGCGCGTCACGGTGATGAGCGATTGACGGTTCGATTCGCGCGCGAAGAATTCTCCCGCGAGGTGCGCGATAGTTTCAGCGACCTGTATCTCCCGGCGCGACACCATACTACTTTGCGGATGACACGAAGCATTCGAGGATGTCTCCCTGCGCGATCTCGAACACCGCCTCTATCTGTGCGCCGAATTCACCGCCTTTCTCGACGCGCTCCACGTCCTGCTTATGCGACTGGATGTTCGCGATCTTTCCCGTGCCGATGATCTGGCTGCGGCGGAAGACGCGCACCGCGGCATTGCGGGCGAGGTATCCTTCCGACACAGCGCCTCCGATCACGTGCAACTCCTTCCTGCTGCTGAAGCACTTGAGCACGCGCGCGCTCCCGACCGTCTCCTCCACAATCCGCTTGGGAGCGGATCCGCGCAGAAGCTCTTCCAGCCGCTCCGCGAGCTTATAGATGATATTGAAATGTTCGATGCGGATGCCGCTCTGGCGTGCATGCTCCTGCGCGACCGCGTCGAGCCCCACATTGAAGCCGACGATGACCGCGTGAGGGGATGAAGCCGCCGCGGCTTTGACGTCGTTCTCCGAAACGGTGCCGATGCCTGAAAGGACGATCGCGACGCGCGCGTGCTCATCACCCAATCGCGCGACTTCGTGCGCGATGGCTTCGAGCGACCCCGTCGTATCGGCGCGTACGACGATGGGCATGCTGAAGCGCTCTCCCGCTCCTTCGCTTTCCGACTCCTGTTTTTTCGCCGGCGTTTGCGCCGCTCGAGCGCTTGCGAGAGCGGCGGAGCGGGCCTCTTCGGCGCCGCGCTTGCTCTTATACGCCTGGAAATGCTCGCCGGGGACCGGCAGTTCGTCGAAGCCGGTGAGAAGGACGGGGCTCGAGAAGCTTGCCCGCTTGATCGTGATGCCCGCATAGTTCTCCATGATGCGCACGGGCGCGATCGCGCGGGCGATGCAGACGGCCTGCCCCTGTTCAAGCGTGCCGTTCGTGATGATGAGGGTGGCCGCGATGCCCCGCTTCTGATCCCGATGCGCTTCGATGCAATAGCCTTCGGCCGGGAGCGTCTCGTCGCCCGTGAGTCCCTCCACTTCCGCGACAAGGAGGATGAGGTCGAGGAGATCCTCGACGCCGGCCCCTGTTTTCGCGGAGATGGCCGCCCAGGGGACGTCGCCGCCCAACTTCTCGAGGTACACGGCGTTCTCCATCAAGGTCGCCTGCGTGCGCTCCACGTTCGCGTTCGGTTTGTCGATCTTGTTGATGGCGACGATGAAGGGGATCTTCGCGTCGCGGATACTCCCCAGAGCTTCGAGCGTCTGCGCCTTGACCCCGTCGTCGGCCGCGACGACGAGGATCGCGATGTCGGCGACATTGGCGCCGCGCGCGCGAATGCTCTGGAACGCGGCGTGTCCGGGCGTGTCGATGAACGTGATGCGCTTGCCGACAGCGGCTTTCGTCGCGTCGGATGCGCGGGGAACGTGCGTCACCTCGTACGCGGCGACGTGCTGGGTGATGCCGCCGGCTTCACGCAGGACGGTGTTCGATTTGCGGATGAAATCGAGGAGGGTCGACTTACCGTGATCAACGTGGCCCAAGACCACCACGATAGGCGGCCGCTCTGTTGTTGTGGAAGGTTTGGATGCCATACTGGTTCTCGCTCATACGCAGGAGAGTTGAGGGAAGTATACGGAAAACGGGGCAAAAGGCAAAACTGTCCGGTTTGCAGTACACTGTGGGCCATGAGCATCTTCGGCCGCAGACGCATCTATCTCGACCACGCGAGCACGACGCCGGTTTCCCCCGCGGTTCTCCGCGCGATGCATGCCGCAGAGGGGATTACGGGGAACCCGAGCTCGATCCACGGCGAAGGCGTCAAAGCAAAGCGCGCGCTCGAAGCCGCGCGCGCGCGGGTCGCCTCGGAGCTCGGGTGCAAGGCGCGCGAAGCCGTGTTCACATCGGGCATCACCGAATCGAACAATCTCGCGATCCTCGGATTCGCACGCAAGCTCGAACTCGCCGGAAGCGGCGTACGGGGAACTCATTGGATCGTGAGTTCCATCGAGCACGCGTCGGTCTTGGAATGTTTCGCGGAGGTCGAACGCCTCGGCGGCGACGTTTCGTACGCGGATCCGGATGCGCGCGGGATCATAACGCCGGTATCAGTCAGCCGTCTCCTCCGCACGGAGACCGTGTTCGTCTCCATCGGCTGGGCGAACAATGAGATCGGCGTTGTCCAGCCGCTCTCCGCCATCGCAGAAGCAATACGCGCGCATGAAGAGCGGCATCGCACGAAAGTCATCATCCACAGCGACGCCGGACAGGCGCCGCTCTACCGTTCGCCGCAAGTACACACGCTCGGCGTCGACCTGCTCTCGCTCGGCGGGGTGAAACTCTACGGTCCGCACGGCGCGGGCGCGCTTTTCGTCGGAGCTCGCGCGGAGCTCGCGCCCGTTGTCCTCGGAGGGGGACAGGAGCGCGGTTTGCGCGCAGGCACGGAGAATGTCGCACTTGCGGCGGGGTTCGCGGAGGCGCTTGCGGAAGCGGCCCGCCTGCGTGCCGCGGAGACGAAACGCATCGCGAAACTGCGCGACACGCTCGCGAAGATGCTCCTCGCGGAGATTCCGGGTATGGTCATCAACGGCGACCTCAAGCACGCGCTCCCGCACATGCTCAACGTCTCGGTGCCGTTCATATGGAGCGAATACTTCGTGCTCGCGCTCGATCGCGCCGGCATCGCTGTTTCCACCAAGAGCGCGTGCAACGAGGCCATGCCTGCCGGCAGGCAGGGCGACGCTTCGCGTTCGCACGTCGTTTTGCGGCTCGCCGAAGCTGCGGCTGAGGGAGGCGAGCCGCCGGTGTGGCGCTCGGAACACACACTCCGTTTTTCCCTGGGGAGGGGTACGAGCGCGCGCGACATCGGGAAGACATGCGATGAAGTCGGCGCTATCATCCGCCGTTTGAAATCGGATTGAAACTATTTGCAATGCCGATTTCGCGTTGTATTATGCGGATATGGACATTGAACAACTCTCCAAATCCCAGATCATTCTCCTGACGCTCCTTGTCAGTTTCGTCACGTCGATAGCGACCGGCATCGTGACGGTCTCGCTCATGGAACAGGCGCCGCCTTCGATCGCACAGAGCGTGAACCGCATCGTCGAGCGCACCGTCGAACGAGTGGTCCCGTCCGGACAGACAGCGGCATCGGTCGTCACGCGCGAAAAGACGGTCGTCGTGAAAGAATCCGACCTCATTTCGCAGGCGGTCGAGAAATCGAACCCGTCGGTCGTGCGCCTCTACGTGAGCAATTCCGACGCGATGGTGTTCCTCGGGCTCGGGGTCGTCCTCGACGGTTCCGGCACGATCGCGGCTGACGCGGATTCCATCGGCGAAAGCGCGGATGCGACCGTGGCGCTCCAGGACGGCACGCATGTGCGCGCATTCGTGACCGCGCGCGATCGGAACGCAGGCGTCGCGTTCCTGCGTTCGGCGACCTCGACCGTGGAAGGCAAAGTACCCGCATGGCAGCCGGCCGCGTTCTCGGTCGGAGCGGCTCGCCTCGGGCAGACGGTCATCACGATCGCGGGTAAGACCATCACGCGCATCGCGGACGGCATCATCACGACCGTCATTCCGCCGGCGTCCGATCAGCCCACAACGGGCGTAATCGATACCAACATCTCCGGGGATTCGATCATGCCGGGAGGCCTTCTGGTGGATGTCGATGGAGAAATCGTCGGCATGAGCACGGGGGTATCGCGCGGGACATCCGGCGGAGCATTCATCGCCTCGTCCGCGCTCGCACGAAATCCGGCGTCTGAAGCGAAAGCGGGCGTGGCGGCAGGCCAGTAATCAACGCGCATCATTCAATACGTATGGTCCCATTCAACAATTACACGACGAAAGCGAAGGAAGCCGTGCACCGCGCACATCAATTGGCAGTCGAGCGCGGGCACAACCAGGTCTCGACCCTCCACCTGCTTGCGGCGCTCCTCACGCAAGAGGAATCCATGGTCCTCCCCATGCTCGAGCAGGTCGACGCGGACGTCGCACATCTCACCGACTCGGTCCTCGAACAGATCGAGGGGAGCGGGAGCGCGAACACGATCTCCCCTTCGTTCCAGCTCTACCTCACGCCGGAGCTCGTAAAGGTCTTCGAAGCAGCTCCCCGCATCGCGGCGAGCTTCAATGATCAGTTCGTCTCTCCCGAGCACCTGCTCCTCGGCGTCATCGAACATCCGGGTCCCGCGTCTGACATCATCGTCCGTTTCCGCATCGATCGCACGGCGCTCGCGCGCGTGCTCTCCGACATCAAGGAGGGGAAGATCCGCGATACCGATGAACCGAAGAAGCCGCGCGCTTTGACCCGCTTCGCGCGCTCGCTCACCGAACGCGCCCGCGAGAACAAGCTCGATCCGGTGATCGGCCGCGACACCGAGATCACGCGCGTCATTCAGATACTCTCGCGCCGCACGAAGAACAATCCGATCTTGATCGGCGAGGCCGGCGTCGGGAAGACCGCCGTCGCCGAAGGGCTCGCCCAGCGCCTCGCTTCCGGCGACGTGCCGGAATCGCTCCGCGGCAAAGAGCTCATCCAGCTCGACCTCGGGCTCCTCATCGCGGGCACCAAGTACCGCGGCGAGTTCGAAGAGCGCTTGAAAGCGGTGATGCGCGAGGTGGAGCGTTCGGAAGGGAAGATCATCCTCTTCATCGACGAGATCCACACGCTCGTGGGAGCCGGCGCCGCCGAGGGCTCGATGGACGCGTCGAACATGCTGAAGCCCGCGCTCGCGCGCGGCGACATCCGCGTCATCGGCGCCACGACCTTGAAGGAATACCAGAAGCACATCGAGCACGACCCCGCGCTCACGCGCCGGTTCCAGCCTGTCTACGTGAACGAGCCGTCTCCGGACGATGCGATCGCGATCCTGCGCGGCTTGAAGGAGCGCTATGAGCTCTTCCACGGCGTGCGCATCACCGACGACGCCATCGTCGCGGCGGTCCAGCTCTCAATCCGTTACATCACCGAGCGTTTCCTCCCCGACAAGGCCATCGACCTCATCGATGAAGCGTCGTCTGCGCTCCGTCTCTCGCTCGAGAACAAGCCGCCGGCCTTGGAAGAGGCGCACCGCAAGATCATGCGCCTCGAGATCGAGCGCGAAGCGCTGAAGAAAGAATCGGAAGAGAATGAGGGCAAGGCGCGCTCGCGCGTGAAGGCGATCGAGAAGGAAGTCGCCGACCTGCGCGACGGCACGCGCGAGCTCGAGCTCAAATGGAAGAACGAGCGCGACACCCTGGGCGAGATCAAGCGCGCGAAAGGCGACCTCGAGAAGGCGCGCATCGAAGCCGAGACCGCGGAGGCGGCGGCAGATCTCACCAAGACCGCCGAGATCCGCTACGGCACGATCCCGCTCTTGGAGAAAGAGATCGAAGCGGCGACCAAGCGCCTGAAGAAACTGCAGGCGACGCGGCGCGTCCTCAAAGAGGAGATCACCGAAGAGGATATCGCGGGAGTCGTTTCGCGCTGGACGGGCGTGCCCATCACCCGCATGCTCGAAGAAGAAGCGGAGAAGCTCTCGCGCATGGACGCGGAACTGAAGAAGCGCGTCGTCGGGCAGGACGAGGCGGTGCAGAAGGTCTCCGACGCCATCAAGCGCAGCCGCGCAGGCATCTCCGATCCGAACCGCCCCGTCGGAAGCTTTCTCTTCCTCGGGCCAACCGGCGTGGGAAAGACCGAACTCACGCGCGCGCTCGCGGAGTTCCTCTTCAACAGCGAAAAGTCGCTCATCCGGGTGGACATGTCGGAATACATGGAGAAGCACTCCGTCTCGAAGATGATCGGCTCGCCTCCGGGCTACGTCGGCCACGACGAGGGCGGCGGGCTCACCGAGCTCGTGCGCCATCGCCCGTACTCGGTCGTACTCTTCGACGAGATCGAAAAGGCGCACCCCGAAGTGTTCAACATCTTGCTCCAGGTCCTCGACAACGGGCGCTTGACCGACGCGAAGGGCCGCACGGTCAACTTCAAGAATACGGTCATCATCATGACGTCGAACATCGGCGCCGAATACATCGACAAGATGTCGAGCCTGGGCTTCGGCAGCACCTCGCACGGGACCGAAGGCGAACGCTACGAGCAGGTGAAAGACAAGGTGATGGGGACGCTCAAAGAATACTTCCGTCCGGAGTTCCTGAACCGGCTCGACGAGATCGTGCTCTTCAATATCCTCTCGACGGATGCGGTGCGCGACATCGTCCGCATGCAGATCGAGATCGTCGCGAAGCGGCTCGAAGAGAAGCAGATTGCGCTCACGCTCACGGAAGAGGCGCTCGCGTATCTCGCGAAAGAGGGATACAGCTCGCAGTACGGCGCACGTCCGCTGAAGCGCCTCATCCAGACGAAGATCCTCACGCCGATCGCCAACATGATGGTCTCGCGCGGTGTGATGGAGGGCGGCTCCATCCATGTGGACATGAAGCCGGGAGGCGAAGGAGGCATCAAAGGGGAATTCACGTTCGACGTCCGCAAAAGCGCGGTGCGTCGCGGCGGCGCCTCCGGGCGCGGTCGCCGGACGGCGGTCCGCGCCTAACCCCCGCGCACTGCACGGGCACTCGCTCCATTTTTTCGATTAGGGTATAATCGCCCTGTTGCGTCGGTGGCGGAGCGGTCAATCGCACATGGCTGTAAACCATGCGGGCTATGCCCTACGTAGGTTCGAATCCTACCCGGCGCACAAAGTAAAAATGGATGATCCGGCGCGGACTTTTTTGTGCTACACTTTTCGATATGGCACTGAAGCGATTTTCACCGCTTGTCGCGCTTGTCCTCGCTGTCGTCATCCTCGCTCCGGCACTCGCGTTCGGCGCGGGCATTCCCGGCTCAATCGTCACGTGCAGCGGCGCGGTCGCTGAGGGTAATCAGAAGGCGTGCACCATATGCGACATCGCGCAGGTCGCGCAGAACGTCCTCAACACCGGCATCTATGTCGCCGTTTTCCTCTCCGCCGTCCTCTTCGCGTGGGCGGGCTGGCTCTATCTCACGAACATCGCGAATCCGGGTCAGATCGAACGGGCGAAATCCATCTTCTTCAGTGTATTCATCGGCCTCGTCATCATCCTTGCGGCATGGATCGTCATCGACACGCTGATGAAAACACTCGTCCCGCAGAGCGGGCCTTTCGGCCCGTGGAATAAAATTTGTTAAAGCAGCAGGATTTGCACGCTGGCCTGTTCTGCCGTATAGTAGCGCCCATGTCCCAGGATCAGCTCATCAAATTGGCGTGCGGCAAGTGCAGCCGCATCAACTATTGGTCGCGCAAGAACAGGAAGCTTGTGACCCGCAAAGTCGAGCTCAAGAAATATTGTAAGTGGTGCAAGGCACACACCAAACATAAGGAAGCGAAGAAATAACTTGGAACTTCCCGGTTCCGGTCTTATACTCAGCGCGTCGGGCGCTTAGTTAAATGGTATAACTTCGGTCTCCAAAACCGACGTCGGGGGTTCGATTCCCTCAGCGCCCGCAAGCACCAAAAGAGTACCCATGCGGTACTCTTTTGGTGCGAGGACGGAAATCGAAAGCCGGAGGCCGACGGGCCGAGGCGGGGTCGCGCAACTTTTCATCAGAAAAGTATGCGTGACCGATTCCCTCAGCGCCCGCCAGAGTCAGCCGCATCATCTTTTCAGCCACTTCCGCACCTGCGTCGTGATCTCTTTTGAAGCGGGCGATGGGAACCATTCGATATTCTGATTCCGTTTCCAATATGCTATCTGCTTGCGCGCATAGCGGCGGATAGCATGCTTCAATTCTTCGAGCATCTGTTCTTGAGTAATTTCCCCTTGAAGGAATCGTGCGAGCGAACGGTACTCAAGCCCGAGTTCCTCCATGCGCTTGTACGACAGTCCGCGCGCGTGCAAGCGCTTCGCTTCCGAAATCATGCCGCGCTTCATGCGTACACGCAGACGTAAGGCGATTTTCTCGTCGAGTTCAGGAAGCGGCGGCGCAATGCCGAGCCAGAGCGTGTCATAGGGAACCGCCGCGCGCGGCGACGGGCTTTTCCCGAGCGCCGCCGCGATCTCAAGCGCGCGGATAAGACGGCGTTTGTGCTTCGGCTCGATGGTCCGCGCGCGGCGAGGGTCGCGCCGCTTGAGCATGGCGAAAAGCTGGGCGGCCGTTTTCTTTTCAAGCCGGGCGCGCAATGCGGGATTCGGAGGCACATCGGGAAGCGCGATTCGACCTATGAGCGCGTCAATATAGAATCCGGTGCCGCCGGCGACGATGGGCAATTTTCCGTGCCGTGAAATGTCGTCTATCGCGCGCCGCGCCGCGCGAACGAAATCGTCGGCAGAGAATGCTTTTTTCGGTGAAGAGACATCGAGCATGTGATGAGGGATGTTGCCCATCTCGCGCTTCGTCACCTTGCCAGTGCCGATGTCGAGGCCTCTATACACTTGCCGCGAATCGGCCGAGATGATCTCGCCGTTGTACTTTCTAGCAAGCGAAACGGCGAGCGCGCTTTTGCCGGACGCCGTAGGGCCCACGATAACGAGGATTTTCTGCTTTTTCAGCATGCGCTCCACAATACAGGAAGCCGCGCTGGACGCCAAAAGAAGCGCAGTTCGAGCGCTTTGTGCGCTACAGGCCCCGTCCTATAATGTAATGGCTACGTTTGACGATATGGAATCAGGAGAACAACCGAATTTACGCAGAAGGGAGCTGCTTAAGGGAATCGCTGCGGTGGGCGCTGCCGCTGCCGCCGGTCCTGTCCAAAGGTTATTCGAAGGATCTTATCCAAAGGCTGCCCGTGGTGGGCCCGAACTTCTTGAGAAACGAGAAGATTGGAAAGAGGAAAACGTCATTCTCGACCTTGAGACTAACATCTTCCAGAAGTTTCTGGATGATCCTGACGGCATCGCGAAGATAAACGGTGTCGGAGCGTCAGAACATGTATTTGCCTACAGCAAGGCATACGAGAAAGCGATGCTGGGAGCAGCTGTCACCAGTGCGGGGATTCTCGCGACGAGTGTTGGTGCCGCCGAACTCGGAAGAGTTATGCAAACGGATGAACATGAAAATAAAGCAGAAGAGGGGAGGAAGAAAAAAGAGATTCGGACAATGGGCGTTGTCGCAGGTGTCATAGGCAGTGCCGCTGTTGCCGCACAGATAATCAAGGATCAGCCGAAGAAGGAATACATCGACGCGGCCGAATACCGTGCCAATCGCTGGATCAATGATCTGAAGAGCCGAGGTGCAGAGATCTCACTGATCGAGATATCGAGGCGGATCAGTGACTTGAAAGAAGAACAGGTAAGGAGCAAGGAAAGATTCTACAGCCGCCAATAAATAATTTGTGCCGGAGGAGGCTCGTCCTGACGGTCACTAATTCGCTGCGCTCATAAGTGCCGCGGGACACGGCTCGCGTCGCTTCGCGACATGCTCCGCCGTTCGAGTCCCTCACGCATTATGCGCAGGCATAATGCTCTCCGCCACTACGCTTCGCTTGTGCCGGAGGAGGGACTCGAACCCTCATCCCTTTCGAGACACGATTTTGAGTCGTGCGCGTATACCATTCCGCCACTCCGGCTTCGTTCCAAGTGTACGGCGTTTTCGCACGGAAAACAAACTCAATCACTATGATATAATTTTCCGCATGGCACAGGGCGGATATCAAAATAATTCGATATTCTGGGTCGAGATCGACCGCATCAAGCCCAACCCGTTCCAGCCGCGCCGCACGTTCGACGAAGCGGCGCTCGCATCGCTCGCGGAATCTATCCGCCAGTACGGCGTGCTCCAGCCCTTGACCGTCACGCGCAAGGAGATAGAGCGGCCCGGCGAGGGGATTTCCGTCGAGTACGAGCTTATCGCCGGCGAGCGCAGATTGCGCGCCGCGAAGCTCGCCGGACTCGTGCAGGTACCCGTCGTCATCCGGAGCGGGGAAGACGATGACCGGATGAAGCTCGAACTCGCCATCATCGAGAACCTCCAGCGCGAAGACCTGAACGCGCTCGACCGCGCTCGCGCGTTCGAGCGCCTCGTCTCGGAGTTCGGCCTGAAGCATATCGAGATCGGCAAGCGCGTGGGGAAGAGCCGCGAGTACGTCTCGAACACCCTGCGCATCCTGATGCTTCCGAAAGAGATGCAGGAGGCGCTCGCCGCAGGCGAGATCAGCGAGGGCCACACGCGGCCGCTCCTCATGCTCATCGATCGGCCCGAGGTCCAGCAGACGGTGTTCAAGGAGATCGTCACGCGGCGGCTCACGGTGCGCGATGCCGAGCAGGTGGCCCGGCGCGTGGCGACGGAGCGCACGCGCAAACCCGACCTTACGCCCGAACTCCTCCTCCTTGAGCGCGAGTTGACCGAGAACCTCGGGACGCGCGTACGCATCGAAAAGAAAGACCAGGGCGGAAAAGTGCTCATCGACTTCTTCTCGGTGGACGATCTTGCCCACATCCGCGAGGTATTGAGCCGCCGAAACCAGGGAGCGAAAGCGGAGAGCGTTTCGCTGGAAGAGCCGGCAAGTGCGCCTGTTATTCCCGCAGAAGATGCTGCTTTGGGTGCTCCGGCCGCCCCGGCGAGCGAAGGGCCGGAAGACGACCTCTACTCAATCAAGAATTTCAGCGTGTAAACTCCCGCGCGGCCGTTACTTTTTTTGCGCGGCGAGCGACGCGCGGATGTGCTTCTTCGCGAGGTTCGTCTTCGCGATGTCGTACCACTTCCGCGACGGGTGCGCGGTTGATTTGGTGATGACGAACACGATATCTCCGTTGTGCAACGGCGTATCGAGCGCCACCATCTTATCGTTGACGCGGGCACCCGACATCTTATTGCCGAGGTCGGAATGCACGGCATAGGCGAAATCGATCGGCGTCGCATCGATCGGGAGATCGATGACGTCGCCGCGCGGCGTGAAGACGAAGACGCGGTGGCTGAAAAAGTCGCTCTTCAGCGTATCGAGATACTCCTCCGATTTCTCGGCTTCGTGGTGCGCGTGAGCGAGCTCTTTCACCCACGCCGGCGCGTCAGCACCGCTTCGTCCTGACCCCGAGAGAGTCGGCGACTTGCCGCGCCCGAGCCGCGGGAAAAACTGCTTTATCCATTCAAGTCCGCCGCCGGATCCTTTCTCTTGCGACGATCCTTTCTGGAACTCCTTGTAGGCGAGGTGCGAGGCGATGCCGTAGAGGGCTTCGCGATGCATCGCTTCGGTACGCAGTTGGATCTCCAAGGCGCCGCCGTCGCCGGTATAGACGGTCGTGTGGATGCTCTGGTAGCCGTTGGGTTTCGGGAACGCGATGTAATCCTTGATCTTCCCGGGCACCGGGCGCCACTGCGCGTGGACGATGCCGAGCGCCGTGTAGCAGTCAGCGACGTTCTCGAAGATGACGCGGAGCGCCCGGATGTCGTAGATCTTCGAGATGTCCCACTCCTTCCGTTCGAGCTTGCGGAACAGGCTGTACGCGCCTTTCCGGCGGGATTCCGTGCGGAACTTCCGGAGCCCGGCCTCGGCGAGCGCGCGCTTCAGGTCTTTCTCCATCTTCTCGAGACGCTTTTCGTTCTCTTGCCGGCGTTCTTTGAGGAGCTCGCGTGTCTTCTCATACTCTTTCGGATACGCAAAAGGGAAGGCGGCATCCTCGAGCTCCGTTTTTGCGACGCTCATGCCGAGGCGATCGGCGATCGGTGCATAGATCTCCAGGGTCTCGAACGCGATGCGCTCGCGCTTCTCCGCGCGCGGCACATACTCGAGCGTGCGCGCGTTGTGGAGGCGGTCCATCAGTTTGATAATGAGCACGCGGATATCGTGCGCGGTCGCCGCGAAGAGTTTCCGCAGAGATTCCGTGTGGCGTTCCATGCCGCGGTAGCGCAGGGCGCCGAGTTTCGTCACGCCCTCGACGAGCGTGAGCACTTCTGCGCCGAACTCGTCTTCGATCGTCTTCGGCTTCACTCCCGCGTCTTCGATCGCGTCGTGGAGGAGCCCTGCCGCGACGGCTTCAGGCTCCATACCGGCTGTTGCGAGAAGGTAGCTTACTTCGGCGGGGTGGACGAAGTAGGGAGCGCCCGAGTAGCGTTTCTGATCCTTGTGCGCCGTTCGCGAGAACTCGTACGCTCTGGCCACAAGGTCAGCATCTTTCGCGTCCTTGCTCTGCATCGCGTCGAGGATATCTGAAAGAGGGCGAGTCGATTCCATACCTGTACACTAAAACTGGCGTGATTCTCGCCGTGGCAAATCCAGCAACCGCTGAAGTTTCTTTATCAAAGCGCGCGTCTCTTCAATGTAATGATATGTGTTCATAAAAGGCAACGCCAGTATTAGTGTGCGGGCATGCGCCGATGATACGCTCGGCGCGGGTGCTGTGCAATACTCCCTGCCTCTGTTATTTGGTTTTGCCGAGTTTGTGCGGATTATGATGTGGACACGTCTTGTTGCTGCAGCGCTCCGGTATCGTCTTCGTGCCCTCCATCATGAGAGAGCCGCACTCGGGGCAGATGCGCCCGGTGGGCCGCGCCTTGATGGCATTCTTGCACTCGGGATAATTCGAGCATGAAAAGAAGATACCGAATCGGCCGCGGCGCTCCACCATCTCGCCCTTTTTGCAGACTGGGCACGCGACGCCCGTCTTGCCGCGCGCCTCTTCTGCCGGATCCTTCTTCACGAATTTGCATTTCGGATAGTTGCTGCACGCAATGAAGCGTCCGAACCGGCCCTCACGCTCGATAAGCTGCCCATCTTTGCATTCCGGGCATGCTTCGCCGATCTCCTTGGGCGGGGCGATTTCGCTACCGTCTTCTTTACGCGCGCCGAGGCACTTCGGGAACTTCGCACAACTCATGAAGCGTCCGGTGCGTGAGAGCTTGTAGACCATTGGCCCACCGCAGAGCGGACAGGGGAATTCTGCAGGCGCGTCCCCCATATTCGTTATCTTCGCGATCTTCTCCTTGCCTTTCACTGCTTTGTGGAACGGCACATAGAAACTCTTGAGCGTTTTCTCATACTCTCGCTTGCCGTCGGCGATCTCATCGAGCTCGTCTTCCATCTCGGCGGTGAACGTGTCGCTTATGTATTCCCCGAAGTTCTCTTCGATGAACGATGATACGACGTCGCCCGTGTACGTCGGCATGAGCGTCCGACCCTGCTTCTCCACATAGCCGCGGTCTTCGAGTGTCTTGATGATGGAGGCATACGTCGACGGCCGGCCGATGCCGCGTTTCTCGAGCTCTTTCACGAGCCCGGCTTCAGAGTAACGCGCGGGCGGCTGGGTCTCTTTTCCCTCCGAGTGCGCCTCAACGAGCGTGAGCGGATCGGCGGCGGCCACTTTCGGAAGCTCCACGTCTTCGCCGCGCGCGTCGGGGTCCGCCGCGAGCCAGCCGTCGAAGATGACGCGCGAGCCGTTCGCGGTGAAATCGGGTATCGCGTCGCCCTTGATATTCGCTGTGATCTTCGTGCGCAGCGCGCGCGCGTCAGCCATCTGGCTCGCGAGCGCGCGGGCGCGGATGAGGTCATAGAGCTTCTTCTGCTCGTCGGTCCCCGCGACACTGTGTTTGCGCGCGTCGGTGGGGCGGATGGCCTCGTGCGCCTCCTGCGCCGTCTTGCTCTTCGTCTTGTACTGCCGGGGTGCCACGTAGTTCACGCCGAACTCGCTCGATGCGGTCGCGACGAGGTTCGCCTGGGCTTCCTTCGCGAGATTCGTGCTGTCGGTGCGCATGTACGTGATGAACCCGCCCTCGTAGAGTTTCTGCGCGATGCGCATCGTGCGCGACGGCGAGAAGCCGAGGCGGGTCGAGGCCGCCTGCTGCAAGGTCGAGGTGGTGAACGGAGGACGCGGAGAACGGGCCTGCTCGGTCTCGTCCACGCTCTTCACGCTCCACGCGCCGCCCTCGGCGGCCGCGACGAACCTCCGCGCTTCCTTTTCGCTCTTCGGCTCCTCGGTGCAGATGGCCGTGAATTTTTGGTTCTTCTTCGTTTTCAGATCAGCGCTGATGACCCAGAATTTTTCGGGGATGAACGCGCGTATCTCGCGCTCGCGCTCCATCAGGATGCGCAGAGCAGGGGATTGCACGCGTCCGGCGGAAAGCCCGTAGCGCACTTTCTTCCAGATAAGCCCCGAAAGATCGTAGCCGAAGAGGCGGTCGAGAACGCGCCGCGCCTCCTGGGCGCGGCGCAGGTCGTCGTCGATCATGCGCGGGTGCGCCAGGGCCTCCTGCACGGCGTGCTCGGTGATCTCATGGAAGACGATGCGCTTCGGTTTTGTGAGCCCGATCGTCTGCGCCAGGTGCCACGCGATCGCCTCGCCCTCGCGGTCGGGGTCGGTCGCGAGGATGACCTCGTCGGCGTGTTTCGCAGCCGACTGCAATTCGTCGATGACTTTCTGCTTCTCTTTCACGATCGTATAGCGCGGCACATAGCCGCCGTCGATGTCGACGGCGTCCTTGTTGCTCTTCGGCAGATCGCGGATGTGTCCCACCGAGGCGCGCACGACGAACCCCTCGCCGAGGTACTTCTCGATGGTCTTCGCCTTCGCGGGCGATTCAACGATGACAAGCTTCATGAAAACGCATTGATATCCCAACACACTAGCACATGTCAAGCACGAAGGTCCGCGCGCGACTGCTTCAGCGCGCGCGAACGACACCCATTTCTTCCGCGATGAGACCCTTTATCTCCATGGCGGAGAGCAGGATGTTCGCCTCGGAAATCGACAGTTGAAGCGCCTCGATGAGCGCGTCGCGCGAGAGCGGCTCCGCGATGATCTCGAGGACGCGCATCTCATCGGGAGAGAGGTCGTCGCGGCCGGCTCGCTTCGATTCTTCGGACGATATTCCGAGCGCCTGCAGGATGTCCTCCGGGCTCGTCACCGGGGTCGCGCCGAGCTTCAGGAATTGGTGGGTGCCGCGGGTGCTTTCGCTGAAGATGGAGCCGGGCACGACGAGAAGGTCGCGGTTATATTCGGTCGCGAGGCGCGCGGTGATGAGCGTGCCGGAGCGTTCTTTCGCTTCGATGACGAGGGTCGCCTGAGCGAGCCCTGCCATGATGCGATTCCTCTGCGGGAACGTGTAGTCGGCCGCCCGAAGTCCCGGCTCGAATTCGGAAAGAAGCGCTCCGCCCGCTTTCAGTATTTCGCGCGCGAGCCCCACGTTGGCGCGCGGATAGAGTACGTCCCAGTCGAGTCCCGAGCCGGGGACCGCGACCGTGGGCAGTCCGGCCGCGAGCGCCGCTTTATGCGCCGCGGCATCGACGCCGTAGGCAAGGCCCGAGACGATGACGACGGGGTAGCCCGCGAGGCCTCCGATCAAGTGCTCGCAGGCCTGCCGCCCGTACGCGCTTATCGCGCGCGAGCCGACGACCGCGAGCCAGTGTGAGTCCGTGCTCGGGAGCGTCCCGCGCACGTGCAATTTTTTCGGCGGGTCAGCTATCTCGCGCAAGAGGGGCGGAAAATCTTTTTCCGAGAGTACGGAAATATCGGACATCAAAAATAATTCTATCACACCGCGCTTTTGACGCGGCGCGTGCTCTCTAATCGACGATGAAGTTCTTGAATTGCCACGGGTCTTTCGTGTCCAGTTTTTCCGGGAACAATTCACCGCGTCCGGCGAGCGGAGTCCAGTCGGTATACTCCGCGAGCATTGTTCCGAGATACGGGAGCGCGGCTTCCATGACCGTGTGGTGATCGATCTCATCGGCGTCCACGATGCCCGCGGTAGGATTCCGTATCGCCCAGATCAAGGCACCCAGGATGCCTGCGGCCACCTGTAAGCCGGTCGCGTTGTTATGAGGAGCGAGCGCCCGCGCTTCGTCGATCGAGAGACGCGAGCCGAACCACAGGGCATTCTTCTTGTGCCCCATGAGGAGCACGCCGAGTTCGTCGACGCCGCCGGGAATTATCTCTCCGCTGATGAGGCGCGAGATGTTCTGCAGGGTGCCGCCGCGCTCGGCGGTTTCGAGAAGAGACAGAACGGCGCCGTCGCACGGGTGATACGCGTAGTGGACCGTCGGGCGATAGGCGACGCGGCCTCCGCCGTTCTTGACCGTGAGGTAATCGGCGATCGAGATAGATTCATTGTGCGTGATGACCCAGCCGTACTGCGGGCCCGAGATCGGCGTCCAACTGCGCACCTGGGTCGCGAGGCCCGGCTGTTCGAGGTAGATGGCGGCTCCGCATCCGAAATCATGCTTGCGTCCCTTTTCCGGCAAGTGTTTTTCGTGCGTGCCCCAGCCCATCTCGGACGGCTGGCATCCTTCTGAATAGAACCCGTCCACAGACCACGTATTGATGAACTCGTCCATCATCTTGGGTTTCTTCGGCGCTTGCGTATCGCGCTCCGCGATATGGATGACTTTCACTCCGAGCTTCTGCGCGAGCTGCGCCCACTCATCGCGGGTCTTCGGCTCCGCGATCTTTTCGCCGGTGTCTTTTGCGATCCGCAGGAGCGCTTCTTTGACGAAATGGGATACGAGACCGGGGTTCGCGCCATGCGCGATGACGGCTGTCGGCCGCGGCCCCGCGATGGGGAGTTCGCGCAGCTTGAGCGCGTTCTCGCGGAGCGCGTAGTTCGAACGCTCCGACATGGAGAGCGCAGGGTCGGTATAGTATCCCGCCCATGGTTCGACGACGGTGTCCAGGTACAGTATCCCGTTTTCCTGGCAGAGCTTGATGAGGTCGGCCGAAGAGACCGCCACCGAGACGTTGAGCAGGAAATCTCCGCGCCCGATGTGCGACAGGATGACCTTCTCGTAGTTGTCCGGCGTCAGCGGCTCAAGGATGAAGCGCACGCCGAACTCTTTCGCCACCGCTCTCCCGCGCTTGTCGGCGGTCACGATGGTGATGTCTTTTGCCGGTGTTGAAAGATGCCGGAGGAGAAGCGGAAGGACTCCCTGCCCGATGCTCCCGAATCCGACGATGAGGATCTTTCCTTCGAATTTTTGCTGTTTCACTTTTGATGCGTCGTTACACTCGTAGTTATCGGACGGTGTGAGTATGTGTATACAAAAATGCCCGGGGCATGTCAATCGAAAAACGCGAGTACTGTGGATTAATATAGCACGATAGTGCCAGTGTCGCGGGTCAAGCGCTGGTCGTACGCCGTTTCAGAACGTTGAGCACTGGAGGGGTATGGTGAAATGATTCGCGCAGTTTGCTACTATTAGCCCTGGACTTATCAATCATATAGGACTTCATGACGCTAGAAGCGAAACCAGAAGGAATGGATCCGAGCAAGAGGAGATTTATAAAGCAAGGGGCAGCTCTAGCGGCAGGTCTCGTGGTCCCCTCAGTAGAAGCAGCGCCCAATTTTGACAATATAGCAATGGCATATGAGAAACTCCTACTTTTTCAGCTTGACGAAGACGACATAAAAGAGATAAATGAGGGAAAGATTCCATCAATTGTGTTTCAGTTCAGTGAACACCGTAAAGTAAAGAAAACTATTGGAATTGCAGCCACCATCGGCGGTGTTGTTGGCGCTGCTCATTTTTTAACTGTGCCTGAAGGTGAAGAGAAAGCTCGTACAGATAATAACCCCACGGGTCTGTCGGCAAAACAATTAAATATATTAGGCATTGCCTCAGGCGGCCTCGCAGTTGCAGGACTTGCAAGTTTATCGGGAATTGAAGGTCGTAAGAAATTCGAGAATGAAGCACAACAGAGCCTTCAGGATTGGATAGGTAGTCTAATTGCGAAAAAAGAGAAGGTCACCATGGAGACCGTAAGAGAGCGCATTGAAGAACTCACTCAGCGTCAACTAAGAAACAACGGTAAGGTAGGGCGTAAGCCCTAGATTGGATAGTCGGTGAAGGTGTCTCGCGATAACCCAATGAGCTTCGCTCGCTTTGCGGATGTGCTAATATTAATTGGTGCTTGTTTATAGTTTCTTCATTTTCTTTTGCCCGTTGCCTAGAACCTGTTTATATGTTGGACATAAAATTCATCCGGGAGAATAAGGACATCGTCGTCGCGGGCGCCGCGAAGAAGCGCATCAAAGTAGACATCGACAGGCTCCTCGAACTCGACGCGAAGCGCCGGGAGCTCCAATCCTCCATCGACGCGAAGCGCGCCGAACAAAATATCGCCTCGGATGCGATCGCGAGCGCGAAAAGCGACGCAGAGCGGCAGGAAGTCATCGTCCGCATGCAGACCCTCAAAGAGACGCTCAAGCTCGAAGAGGAGTCGCTCCAGGACATCCTCAAGGATTGGCGCGCGCTCATGGTCGCCGTCCCCAATGTTCCCGACATCTCGGTGCCCGACGGTGAATCGGATGCGGACAACAGGGAAGTCAAGACGTGGGGGGAGATGCCCGCGTTCGATTTCGAGCCGAAGTCCCACGTCGAGCTCATGCTCATGCACGACATGGCGGATTACGAACGCGGCGCGAAGGTCGCGGGCTTCCGCGGCTACTTCCTGAAGAACGACGGCGCGCGGCTCGTGTGGGCGCTTGAGCGTTTTGTGGAAGACCGCTTCATGAATCGCGACGGCTTCACGCCCATGATCGTCCCGTCGCTCGTGCGGCGCGAGCCCTTCGTCGGCACCGGCTACCTCCCGCAGAGCGAGGATGATCTCTACAAGACGCAGGACGGCGATTATCTCGCAGGCACGGCGGAAGTCGCGGCGATGGGCTACTACATGGACGAGATCCTCGACAAGAAAGACCTGCCCCTTAAGTTCTTCGCGTTCAGTCCGTGCTTCCGTCGCGAAGCGGGGAGCCACGGCAAGGATACGAAAGGCATCTTCCGCATCCACGAGTTCGTGAAGTACGAACAGGTGGTCCTCTGCGAGGCGAATCACGAGGAATCGGTGAAGCACCACGAGGAACTCACGGCGAACTCGGAGGAGCTTCTTAAAGAATTGAAACTGCCGTACCGCGTTGTCATCAACTGCGGCGGCGACCTCGGCCTCGGCCAGGTGAAGAAGTACGACATCGAGGCGTGGATGCCGTCGGAGAAACGCTACCGCGAGACGCATTCATCGTCCTATTTCCACGATTTCCAGACGCGGCGCATGAACATCCGCTACCGCGACGAGAGCGGCACGGTGCGCTACGCGCATTCGCTCAACAACACCGCGCTCGCGATGCCGCGCATCCTGACGCAGATCGTCGAGAACTATCAGCGGAAAGACGGCAGCGTCGCCGTCCCCGAAGTGCTCCAAGGATACATGGGTAAAGGCATCATTGGAGACGGCCATGGCTCGGGGAATCATTGATTTGCGGCGGCGGACTACGCGCTCCACGCTCGACGCGCGCCTGCGTGCAGCGCGCGCGTTCCGGCCCGAGCCCGCGCCGAACCGCAACAAGTTGCCGCTCCGCGCGCGCCGCCGCCGCCTGCGCGCGTTCGCTCTCTTCGCGTTCGTCGTGCTCGCCGCGGGCGCTGCGCAGGGGTTGAGCTGGCTCTCGTATCTGCCCCAGTTCTCTATCAGCACCGTCTCGGTCGCAGGCACAGCGAGTGTCCCCGCGCGGCTCGTGGATGCGTACGTCGAGACGAAGCTCTACGACGGCACGTACCCGCTCTTCTCCCGCACCAACATGTTCCTCTTTCCGCGCGCCGAGATCGAGAACGACATCGCGGCGTTCTTCCCGCGCATCCGCTCCGCCGATATCGCGCGCGAGGGGTTTCTCGCGCAGGCCATCACCGTGACGGTGGTCGAGCGCCGGCCGTTCGCGCGCTGGTGCTCCTCGGACGATGCATGCTACCTGATGGACGATACCGGCTTCATCTTTGCGCCGGCATCGACTTCGACGCCGGAGCTCGCCATGACATTCCGCGGCGGAATAACCGCGACCAGCACTCCCATTGGGGCGTCGTTCGTGCCCCAGCACTTGAACGGGATACTCGAGCTTTTCAGGCGCTTGCGCGACGCCGGATTCGCGCCCACGAGCGCCACCGTGGAAGATGACCAGGACTTCTCTGTCGCGTTCACCGAAGGGTTCACCTTGCGCGCGGCGTTCGGGAGCGATGCGGCGGCGCTCGCGCGCAATCTCCAGCTCGCCCTCTCGGCCGATCCTCTGCGGGGGAAGAAAGACACGTTGGATTACGTCGACCTGCGGTTCGGAAATCGCGTGTATTACAAGTTCAAGAGTGGGGTGCGCGGCTCGACAGGCCAATAGAGTATCTTGAAAGCTTTTGTTTCGGGGTTTTTACCTATACTCTAAGGGCGATGGCGAATTTTTGGAAAACACTCCCGCGGCCTGCCTGCGCAGACAGGCCGTTTTTCGCGCTGGCGCCCATGGAGGACGTCACCGACGCCGCGTTCCGCCGGCTCATCGCGCGCCTCGGCAAACCCGATGTCATGTTCACCGAGTTCACCTCGGCCGACGGCCTCGTGCTCGCCGACGCGGAAGGGCAGAAGCGTCTGCGCGCGAAGCTCGCGTTCTCGGAAGCGGAGCGGCCCATCGTCGTTCAGCTTTTCACGGCCGTGCCGGAGCGGATGGAAAAAGCGGCCCGCATCGCTCGTGAGCTCGGCTTCGACGGCATTGATATCAACATGGGTTGTCCCGACAAGGCGGTGGAGAAATCCGGGTGCGGTGCGGCGCTCATCAAGAATCCCACGCTCGCGCGCGAACTCATCCGCGCCGCGCAGAGCGCGGGCCTCCCGGTTTCTGTAAAGACCCGCATCGGCTACACGAAAGACGATCTCGACACGTGGCTCCCGGAGCTTCTTGCGGAACATCTCGCCGCTATCACCATCCACGCGCGCACGCGCAAAGAGATGTCCGACGTTCCCGCGCGCTGGGACACGGTCGCGCGCGCCGTCGCGATTCGCGATGCGGCCCGATCGGAGACGCTCATCCTCGGCAACGGCGACGTCGCCGATCTCCCCGACGCGCGCGCGAAAGCTGCGGCCACCAAGTGCGACGGCGTGATGTTGGGCAGAGCGATCTACGGCAACCCGTGGCTTTTTGCGAATCGCTCCGCACCGCCCGCGCCGAAAGAGCGCCTACAGGCGCTCACGGAGCACCTCGCACTTTTCGAGGAGCTTCTCGGCGGCGTCGTGAATTACGCCACCATGAAGAAGCATTTCAAGGCATACGTGAGCGGCTGGGACGATGCGAAGGAATTGCGGGTGCGCCTCATGGAGACCGAAAGCGTGAAGGAAGCGCGGGCGATAATCACTGATGCTATAATCCGCCTATGAAGAAAGACAGCCGTCACGCGACGCTTTACCGCGCCTACCGGCCGCAGACATTCGCCGAAGTGCGCGGGCAGGAACACGTCGTCCGCGTGCTTGAAGCCGCCATCAAGAACAAGAAAGTCGCACATGCGTATCTTTTCTCCGGCAGCCGGGGGACGGGGAAAACATCCGTCGCCCGCATCCTCGCGCGCGAGCTCGGCGTCTCCGACAAAGATCTCTACGAGATGGATGCCGCGTCCAATCGCGGCATTGATGAGATACGCGAACTACGCGAAGGCGTCTACGCGATGCCGTTCGAATCGCCCTACAAGTTCTACATCATCGACGAGGCGCACATGCTGACGAAGGACGCTTGGAACGCGTTCCTGAAGACGCTCGAAGAGCCGCCCGCGCATTGCATCTTCGTCCTCGCGACGACCGAGCGCGACAAAGTTCCCGAGACCATCCAATCGCGCTGTGAGATCTATTCGTTCAAACAACCGACGCGCGAAGTGCTCGCGCAGATCGTCTCCGACGTAGCGAAAAAGGAAGGCTATTCGCTTGAACGCTCGGCGGCGGAGCTCATGGCGCTCCTCGCCGAAGGTTCGTTCCGCGACGCGCTGGGAATCCTTCAGAAAGTTCTCGCGGTTTCGGAAAATAAGAAAATCGAGGTGAAGGAAGTGGAAGATGTGTCCGGCGCTCCGCGCGCCGAGCTCATCCGGCAACTTCTCTCCGCTATCGCGAAGAAAAATGCGCCCGATGCGCTCGCCGCCATTCAAACGGCAGTGGGGGAGAATATGGAGCCGCGCGTCCTCGCAAAGCTTCTCATCCATCGCCTGCGGGTCGTCCTTCTCCTGCGCTTCGCGCCCGAAATCGCCGAATCGCTCGCACGCGAACTCACCGATGTCGACCTCGCGCTCGCGAAGGAATTATCCAAGGATCCCGGTGTCACTTCCAGCACTCTCCGCGCGCTCCTCGACGCCTACGCGGAGATGGCCTACGCCGCAGTTCCGCATCTGCCGCTCGAGCTCGCGGTCGTCGATATCTGCGCCTCGCCCGTAGGCTGAAGCCTTCGGGCTACGGCCGAGGGAGCAAAACGGTTTGGCGGCAGGGGAAAAGTAAGGCAAGATACCAGGGTACTTGGGGGATCGTCTAATGGTAGGACAGCGGCCTTTGGAGCCGTGAATCATGGTTCGAATCCATGTCCCCCAGCAACCGAGCGTCGAGCGAGGGCGTACTGAGGCCAGCGACCGAGTGTGAACGAGGAAGTACTGAGCCTAGCAAGGCGAATGTGCAGAGCGAATGTGCCACCTTGAGCACGTTCAGTGTCCGAAGAGTGCCTTGCAGCCGTATATCTGCACAATTAGTTGCGGTAGAATCCAGACATGCGAGAAAACAAAAGAGCTCTAGAAACAGCAACAAAATCTCAGGGTGACAATCGAATGCAATGGATCCTCAGGCTTGAAGAGTTAGAACAAGCAGGAGAAAGCCCTGTTTATTTCACCGAATATGAAATATGTTCGGAGGTCAGGATACCGGGTGTTTTTACTTACGGGAACGGGATGTTTGAGTGTTCCTTATACCAAGAAGCTGATGATAATAATCTCCATACCTATATCTTGAAAATCAAGCATGTCGAAAAGGTTTTTGAATACGACGAAAGCAAGTATTCAAAGGACGGGTACTACTTTAAAGAAGGTTTGGTCGGAGAAATCATCGCTCTGTTTTCTCTTTACTTTCAAGCCCGTTTTTATCTGAAGGCAATTGTTACAGGAGTTATGACTCCTAATAGTCTTCGAAAACGAATGGAAAAGAAGTTCTTGTATAAAAACAACAACGACGACCTGACATGCTTAAACCTTGAAATGTTTTCTAATCAAGACAGAAACTGGTCTAAAGACAACGGCCTCTCTAACTTTCTTGATTTAATAAGTAAGGTTGATCAAAAATACCATCAAAGTCTCATTAGGGCAGTTCATTGGTACTCGGTGGCTATAAAGGAAGTAGGGGTTGATCATGAGTTGTTTTTCATAAAAATGGTCTCCTCTATAGAAGCGTTGTTAGATATTTCCAAGGCAGAGTCCGATGATTTAGAAAAAAAGCTTATGCGGTTCAAAGATAGAGAACTCTTTTCTCCTGATGAGTGGTCTCAGGTTAAGAAATGGTTACAGAATAGAAGGATCCGTAAAAGGTTCACCGACTTTCTTGAGAAGTATTCGAATGGTTTCTCTGGTGAAATTCCGAAAGAAGCGTCACATTGCTTTATACCGAAAAACAAAGTGTCTGCATACGCCAAGAGGATATATGACGCCCGATCTGCTTATTTACATACCGGGAAACCAATGTTCCTAAGCATGGATATGAGGGGCGACGATACAAAAAAGTGGGACCTAGATCCCGCTATGGGTATGAGTGTAGATAGAATAAAGATATCTGAAACAGAGAAATTACCCCGCACTCGTTGGTTTGAAAGAATAGTTAACTATTCTCTTAAAAGCTTTATTGCTTCAGAAAAGCATTAGGGGCTTGATGGAGAATTATCCAAATTCGGTGAGGCCATCTCGCAAATTCTAAAATCTACTATAATCGACATATGTACAATCATCAGCCTAAAGGATACGTCTGCCCTTTGTGTCAAATATCGAGAGGGGAGACAACAAACAAAGGCTCACAAGAAAAATCCGTAGTTTTCAGAGATAAATTCATCACGGCGTTTATTGCCGGTAAGTGGTGGAAATCAAACCCCGGACACGTGGTAATCATTCCTAACGAACACATAGAGAATTTGTATGACATGCCGGAAGAGATCGGCCACAAGATCTTTGATTTTTCTAAAAAAGTGGCTCTGGCCTTAAAGGGAGCATACAGGTGCGATGGTGTTTCTACGAGACAACATAACGAACCGGCTGGCAATCAAGATGTGTGGCATTTTCATCTGCACGTCTTCCCGCGATATGAAGGAGATGAGCTGTATCTGAACCACAAAGATACGTACTGGCCGACCGAAGAAGAAAAGCAGCCTTATGTCGATAAGTTAAAGGCTCTCCTCTAAGTAGGTTCCGACGTCCCTCCTTCGCTAAAGCTACGGACGGGCAAGCGTACCAAACACCTAATCAGTTGAGTCTGATATACTAAGAACATGACTAGGAACCCGTATATCAACGCGCTTGTTGCAGGACTCTACATTGTCTTTATCGTCCTTCTCATCACCTACGGCCCTACCTACGTGAGAGACAAACCGGATACGATCCTTGCGCCGATGGCCGTGTTGAGCCTGCTCGTCTTGTCGGTTGCCTTCATGGGCTACACCTTCTTCTTCCGGCCCGCTCTCATGTATATGGAGGGGCAAAAGCGCGAAGCGGTGGAACTTTTCATGAAGACGCTCGCGGCGTTCGCCGTTATCACCAGTGTCGTCGTTCTCGTCGCGTTCTCTAATCTGAAGGCGCTGTTGTTCTAACATCGCACCAACCTCCAGTTCATAAGTTATAATGCAGGTATGAATCAATTCCTGAAATTCTTCGTTCTTGAATTCGTGATCATTTTCATCATCGGTTCTCTCGGATATTGGATTTTTAAGGTGCCATTTAATCTTAACCAACAGCTTCTTTCTTCCGCTACTGCGGCCGCGGTTATCGCATATGCACTCGTGTGGTCACAGAATAGATCCTAAACCCGGCGTCCTTCGCGATACTTAAAGATATGACCATAGACAACTCGATGATAACGACGGCGTTCGAGCTTCCGGGCTATCGGCTCAAGAAGAATATCGGCATGGCGCGCGGCATCGTTGTTCGTTCGCGTTCTATCATCGGGACGATAGGCGGGGGATTGCAGACGCTGTTCGGCGGCAACATCACGCTCTTCACCTCATTGTGCGAGAGGGCGCGTGCAGACGCGTTTGAACTCATGGCAAAGCATGCCGCGGAGATGGGGGCGAATGCCGTTATCGGCGTCCGCTATGATGCGACAGGCATCGGCGGCGGAGTGACCGAGGTATTGGCGTACGGCACGGCCGTCGTCGTCGAGAGCGTGTAAACGCTTCGAGACCATAGAAACATGCAAAAAATACCATTCACGAACATAGCAGTATTCGTCATTTTCTTCGGCATCGCGCTCATCGAGGCGATACAGAAAAGCAACTGGATACAGGCTGGCCTCTTCCTCGCCCTTGGAGTGTTGTGTCTTTGGGCGGACTTTCGGAGAAAATGAAACCGAAATGCCGCTGATCTATTTCAACGCCAGCAGGGCGTTGATGTAATGCGTTGACAGGCCCCCGTAGCTTTTCTTGTCCGCAAAGGCCTTCTCCACGGCCTTTGATTGCTCATCGTAGTAGGGACGGGAAGTGTCGTGGAAAGTGACGTATGAAGGAGAAGCATCTCCTGTTTCTTCGGCCACTACGATCTTGGTCCGGTATCGGGCCGCTTCATCCATTTCATTCTTCGATATCTCGATTATCCCGTTTTCTCCCTCGGCGAAATTGCGGTATGCCATGACTATTATCCTGCTGCCAGGCCTTCGGTCGAGCGCGTCGAGCAGATGATCGAACGTGGAGGCATACTTGAATCCGTAGAAATACTTCGGCGTTTCATTTTGAGCGCCGTCGTAGAATTCCGGAATGGCCACTGATAATTCCAGGTCGCTGTCACCGAGCTTGGCCATCGACGCCTGTATCAAGGCGACAAAACGATGGAGCGTCGCTTTCTTGTCCTTCTCATACGATTCGAGCAGGTATGGTTCTACGTCGTACTGGAACCCCCGCAACTTCTCGGCGTGCGTCTTGTTGTATCCAACGGCATATTCAAGGATCGCGAAGGCCTTGTACTCATGTCCGGGTTCCGCCCAGTTCCTCCAGCCGCCCTCGGCGTCCACAGTCATGCCGTTTTTTTGCGCCTGCGCTATGAATTTCTCCAGCGCGTCGTCGAACTTCTTTTTCAGCCCGTCTTTTTCCGGGCCGTCAGGAAGCGTGTAGATATCCAGGTACGAATCTATCGACAGATATACGTTGCGTATCCCGTTATCCTTCGCTCCGGAAATAATAGAATCTCTGTATTCAGGAGTTATCTTGAGCAAAGGGGTCCACAACCAGGTGCCTCTTTCCATCTGTGCAGGTTCGTTTTCTGGCTCGTTTCTTGGGACGAAGTTCAGAATATTAGCCAAAGCCAATAACCTGGCTCCTTCGACAGCGCCTGCATTCCTAAAACGCGGGTCGGACACGATGGCGTTCTCCGTGATATGCCCGTCCGAATACTGGACGGGATACGTTATTTCGCGCGCGTTATCCGATACGGGGGCGGCGTCTTGTTGAGCGTTCGTCAACGTGTACACCGAGACACCGGCTCCCGCTCCTACTATCAGCACGGAAAATAAGAGGACCTTCCTAAATCCAAAGCCCCGTTTCTTCATCAAGTCCATTGTATCTCACTTTTGGATTCGAACCGCCGGAATGAGATGATAAAGGGATGTATTTCGTGTATATATTGAAGTGTAGCGACGGCACCCTGTATACGGGCATGACCACCGATGTAGACCGGCGCCTCGCACAGCACAAGAGCGGCAAGGGCGGAAACTACACACACGCAAAAGGCGCCCTGAAGATCGTCTATTCAGAGAAGGCACAAAACCGCAGTGTCGCACTCAAACGCGAAGCCGAGATCAAGCGCTGGACACGTCAGAAGAAGCTTGATTTGATTAAATTCAGGCGGGCCCACTTGAATAATTAAATTCTATGAAGAATCTGACGGTTCCACATATCAAACAATCAGAAGAGTCATCGTGTGGCGCAGCCGCTCTCGCGATGATTTATCAGTACTTTGGGAAAGGTGATCAAAATGAAAGAGTTATATGGGAAAGATTGAAGGTACATCGTCCGAATACAGATAATCAATATTACCTTGAGACTCCTAGCATGGCGCAAGATGCGTCAAAACAGGAACTCTCACATTTTCTAGCTCAAGCAGCATTGGATTCACCAGAATTGGCATTGCAGCCGATTAGGGAATTTGTATCTCTTTCTATTCCTGTGGTGGTCTGTCAAAGAATATCCGAATCTAATACATTGGGACATTTCCGTGTGATAACAAATATCGATGAGAAAGATATTACTTTTAATGACCCTATGGATGATCGTGGTGGAACCGTTCTTGGGATCGATAAGTTTATGTGTCTTTGGAGTCCGGCAAACAATGGCGAAGTAATTGGAGGAGAATTTCTTGCCATTTTTCAGAAAGAATTGATAGCAAAAGAAAGTAAATTTACCGTACTTACTTTTTCGTCACCGGTCAAATTTTACACCGCAACGTCTTTAGAATTTCATTGAATAAGTTGACGTTCGGAGGTATCGAAATAATAAAATATGAAAACAATTCTCGTTGATGCGTTGCATACGTTCGTCATAGAAGGCGAGGGGATTTTCGAAGAGATGCACACATTGCTTGAAACGTATCCCAATAGGAAAATCATTCTTACAAATGCGAATGCCGAGGAGATGGCGGAGTTCGGCCTGGATGATATGCCCTACGAAGTTTTCACAATGAAGCATCAACCCGACAAAACAGACCCGAAGTTTTTCGAGACAATGCTGAAACATTTCGGCTTGAGCAAGGACGACGTCGTCTATTTTGAGCACAATCCCGATGCAGTCAGCAGTGCTCGCTCTGTCGGTATAACCGCGTATCGTTACGATGCGGACAAGAAAGATTTGGGGGGACTGAAGAGGTTTCTCGATAAGAATCTTGAAATCTAAGGAGATTCCAATGCCGTGCTTGATGAACATCTTGTGATAGCCTTAAAAAATGGAAGAACTCAAACCCGGTAAAGATCGCAGATATAACACTCCTGAGAAAATTGTCGGGAGCGCCGCTCTTCTTGCGGTACTGAGCTCGCTTCCTTTTCAAAACGAGTTCATCCACGATAAGGAAGAGATCAAGAATCCAATTCTTGCAACAATGGTCAAGGCAGGCGAAGTCGCAGAAGATTGTGAGACTCATTTTAGCAGTGAATTTTCTCTTATTTCTATTCAAGAGCAAAAAGAAGAAGTCGCATTTGGCGCTGTCTATAATGAACAGGGGGCCTGCCAAATAATGCCGCTAGGATTTGGTGAAGAAGCGGGGGTGTCAATCGATTCAGAATTACTACAGAAAATAAAGGACAGAAAAGATGTCGTGAAAGTTATCTTTTACCACACACATCCAAGCACTTTTTCTATTGATGAAGAAAGACCTGCTGACAAAGAAATGACACAGGCGATTCGCGCGGGCGTATTACCACCCTTCAGGATTGCTCCGCCAAGTTCAGATGATTATATGACTATGGCGAGACAAGAATTGCAAAAGCAGGAAGCCAAGGTTGTCGATTTTGGGATAACAGAACAAAGAGTCATTAGTCCTCTTGGCATTTGGAAATACGGAATACAAAGTTCTGAAAATATGGCAGAAAAACAGGAAGAATCACTGAAATTAGGATCACTATTTTCGTATTATGAATATAACAAGGATAAATGGGATCTTGAAAAGGGGAAAATGGACGCAATAAGAATGGGATATTCAGACGTTGCCGTTGCGGCCTATAATCTTGCGATTGTCGGCGAGAAAAGATTTTCGGAAAAAGATCTTGAAGATTATAAAAAAGGAAATAGAGAGGCTGTTGACGCGGAGGTTCGACAAAAAGTAATTGCAGCTTCTATATTTGCGAATGCAATGAATGGAATCGGCTATAAGCTTGAATTCAAGCTTCATCCAAAATATGCGAAATGAACCCAAAACAGCTGCGCAGGTACTTTCGTCTCAGGTTTTGATATATTAAAAACATGAAGCGAATTTTCATCATCCACGGATATACGGGGCACCCTGGTGGGAATTGGTTCCCGTGGCTCAAATCGGAATTGGAGAAACTCGATGTCTCCGCAGTCGTTCCCGCCATGCCGCATACGGAGAATCCGCAGGTATCCGAATGGCTTCCGTATCTGCGCTCACAAGTCGGACTTCCCGATGAAGATACGTATTTAGTCGGCCATAGCTTGGGATGCATCACGATTTTGCGCTACCTCGAGACCCTTACCGGCAACACGAAAGCTGGCGGCGCCGTACTGGTCGCCGGTTTTGCGAGCCCCATCCATCTGCACGAGCTCGACCCCTTCTTCGAACCGCCCCTCGATGACTTGAATATAAAGAAACGCGTGAAAAAGATAGTCGCCATCAATTCGGATAATGACCGGCACGTCCCGTATGAACAGGCAGAAGAGATTCGGAACCGATTCGATGCCGAACTCATCAAGATCCATAATGGAGAGCACTTGAACGAGGAAGCGGGATACACGGAATTCCCCCTCGTCCTGGACAAGCTCAAGGAGATAATGGGTCTGTGAACGCGATTTTTGCTATACTACTCAATATGACAACGGAAGAATTCAAGGTGTCGGGGGATGACGTAGTGTCGTTCGTGAAGAAGGTCGTCGCGGAGGGCAATGCGCGGCGGATCATCGTGAAGAACGAAGAAGGAAACACGATCATCGAATTTCCGGTGACGGTCGGCGCGGTGGGCGCGCTCATTGTGCCTGCGCTCGCGGCGCTTGGTGCGATCGCGGCGTTGGTCACGAAGTGCACGATCGTGGTGGAGAAAAAGTGAGGGACTCTAATCGATACAACATATTATGAACAGAGTCGTACATTTTGAGATACAGGCCGATGATACGGAGCGGGCCATGAAGTTCTACCGGGACGTCTTCGGGTGGCGCTTCGAGCAGTGGGGCGAGCAGAAATACTGGATGATCATGACAGCGGAGAAAGGAAGCTCGGAGCCGGGCATCAACGGCGGTTTGCTGCCTCGCCCGGCAAAGACGCCGCCCAAAGAATATGGTACCAACGCATACACGTGCACCGTGCAGGTAGACAACTTCGATGACATCGCGAAGAAAATAGAAACGGCCGGCGGGACCGTCGCGATGCCCAAGTTCGCGTTTCCCGGCATGGCATGGCAGGGTTATTTCCTCGACATCGAGGGCAATGTGTTCGGAATACACCAGCCCGATAAGAACGCGAAATGATCCGTATGAAAACTTCAACTCTTATCGTTGTACTCGTCGTTCTCGGTGCTATCACTGGGATCTGGTTCTGGATGGGGACGGGGAAAACCTCCGCACCGCTGCCGAGCACGGTGGCAGATCATAAGAACGCCACATACATCATCGACGGACAGCCGGTGGCGCTCGTCGACGGCTATGCGGAAGCTCCCGCGGCGTCGGGGTCAGCTTCAAAAACAGTGACCCGATATTTCGGCAACGAAGCGACGGGGGATCTGAATGGCGACAGGCAGGATGATATCGCGTTCATCCTCACGCAAGACAGGGGCGGAAGCGGGACGTTCTTTTACGCGGCGGCCGCGCTCAAAACCGCGGACGGATACCAAAGCACGAATGCGATACTCCTCGGCGATCGTGTCGCTCCGCAGACGACGGAGATCAGGAACGGGCAGGTGATAGTCAACTATGCGGAACGGAAAGCTGGCGAGCCGATGACGACACAGCCGTCCATCGGCGTGAGCAAATATCTGGAAGTGCAAGGTACGATGCTCGCGGAAGCGCCGAAGGTCACATACGTGAACTCCTCGGCCGAAATGATCACCGTGGACCTCCCGTTCCCCGGCGCCGTCACGGGGAAGAGTTTTTCGGTCATCGGCAAAGCGCGCGGCGCGTGGTTCTTCGAAGCGTCCTTCCCCGTCCAGGTTCTTGATAAGAACGGCGGAGTCCTTGCCCAAGGCATTGCCCAAGCGCAGGGGGACTGGATGACGTCGGAATTCGTTCCGTTCAAAGCGGATATCAGGGTGCCGGATCCATACATCGGGCCCGCGACCCTCGTGTTGAAGAAAGATAATCCTTCGGGCCTGCCGGAACACGACGCTTCCATTTCTTTCCCGTTCACCATCGAGTATTAAGCCGCGCTCCCGGCATCCGCGAGCCCGAGCGCTTTCAGGAATTGCGCAAGCTCGGTGCCGGTGATCTCGCGATATTGCCCCGACTTCAAGCCGCCGAGCCGGACGTTCATGACGCGGATGCGTTCGAGATTGAAAACATCGACCGCGAGCGCGGCGCACATGCGGCGGATCTGATGCTTCTTGCCCTCGGTGAGCGTGATGGTGAATTTCTTCGCGCCTTCGACGTGGACGGTGCACGGTTTCGTCCGATACCCTTCGATATTCACGCCCGCCTCCATGCGCTTTTTGAAATTGGGAGGCAATTCCCGCGTGGTCGAGACGCGGTATTCCTTTTCGTGCGTGCGGTCCGGATTCAGGAGCCGGTCGGTGATGCGCGCATCGTCGGTGAGGATGATGAGGCCGTATGAATCCTTGTCGAGTCGGCCGACGGGGAAGACCCCTTTGAGCGGAATAATGCCCGCGATATCTTTTTCGTCTTCTTGCGGAGAATGCGTGATGATGCCGCGCGGCTTGTTGTACGCGAAGTAGCGATGCTTCTTCTGCGTATGCCGCACCTCGACGACGTCCGTCGGGAGCACCTTGTCGCCCAAGACCGCGCGGCGGCCGTTGATGCGCACGAGGCCTTTTTCGATGAGCGTGTCGGCGTCTTTGCGCGTCGCGATGCCGCGCATCGCGAGGTACTTATTGATACGCATGGGCTTATCGTCAGCTGTCATCACGCGAGTATATAGTGCTTTTGCGCACTCTCAACACCCGCCACGGCATGACACGCCGCCGCAGATGGGATATAATCGTCGATATGGCAAAACGAGCAGCTGTAGACATTAGGAACAAGAAATCACGTTCTCGAAAGACGGCGAAGCGCCTCGCGGCGAAAGCGGCGATGCTCGCCGCCCGCGCAAAGAAGCGCAGATAGGTGAGACGAAAGCGGGCGAAACCAGACTTCCTGCCAGGAGAATTGTCATTTGTCCTGCATCGTGCTCAAATTCCTGCATGAGACAGGAATACAGTGTCCAATATCTGCAGAGAATATTGGACGAATATGCGGATCGTGGCGAGATCCGTGAACATCAGTTATTCACTTCGGGATTCGAAAATAGCAATTATCTTGCCCGCACAGAGAGCGGCGACTACGTGATTAAGGTTTTCGAAGCTGTTGGTGCTACGCCGGACACTATTGATTTTGAGGTTGGAGTAATGGATACAAGCTATAAGGCTGGTGTAAAGACACCGCACGTCCTCCGAAACAGCAACGGAAATCTTGTCACTGCGCACGAAGAGAAACGTGCGATCGTGATGGATTTCGTCGAGGGCGAGAACATGTATGGAAAGGAGATGAGCGACGACCTCATGTACGACATCGGCCGACAGATGGGGAAGATGGATACCGCACTTTCCGTATTCAAAGATGGTTCCAAAACGCGGCAAAATTATGAGTACGATCTCAAGAACCTGCTCTTGCTTGAGAGCGAAATGGCGGGTCTACCGGCGCACTATGATCGGGATATCTTCGATCAAATATTCTCGGCTTTCAGAGAACAAAAGGCAAAATTCGATGCGATGCCAACGGGCATCATTCATAATGACGTTGTCGCGCATAACATCCTTGCGAAAGATGGGACATTGCAATGCATTCTCGACTTCACGGATATGGCTTTCAGCCCTTATGTGCAGAACATCGCTGTCGCGCTTACCCACACAGTGTTATTTTTCAATTGGCAGCCACATCAGGCAGGAATCTTGATCAAGGGATATCGAGAATTCCGTTCATTTTCCTCCGAAGAAGCTTCGCTCGTATATGATCTGATCCTTGCTCGCTATGCTAACATTATTCTTGCCGTCCTTAACTGGGACAGACGTTTTGGGCCGGACGAGCAGCGAGCAACATATATGCGCGACAACTATGAATTCATGAAGAAGTTTCTCGATTTTGGCCGGGCGGAGTTTAATACGTGTATCGGATTATGATCCTCGAGAATTTTCGTTCGAAAAATGATAACAAGCCTGGTATTTTTGAAACCGTAGCGCAGGCCGGGGCTCGATCGGAAGACGCGCTCGAGAGCGCACGTCTCGGCTTTGCGTTTCCCGTGCATGAAAGGATCAGGAATCTGGGAAACAAGACCGTTCGTGCGTTTGGTGGCAAAGAATTGAGTAGGACAGAACTCATGAAGACCATGCTTACATCGATCGAGCGTGCATGGACAGAAGCGATACAGCCTCAGATCGGCGAAATGAGAAGAACAGGCGTTGCCACGGATTCTATAAAGGGCGGGATCGATTTCTATAACAAGGCAGATGTGGATAGCGAGGAGCTCATCCGAGGATGCTTTCTTGAGAAGTTCGGAGAGCAAAATCTACGTATTTTTGGAGAAGAATCCGCTCAATATCTGGGAAATATCAATTCCCATGCTGGGGTGCGGCTTGATCCAATCGACGGGTCAGAAAGTATTAAGTTCGGCATGCCTAATTGGGGCATAATGGGGGGAGTCTATGAGGGAACGCCGGATAATGAGCGTCAAGTGCTCGGTGCCGTATATTTGCCAGAGCGGCATGCCCTTATTTGCTACGAAGAAGATGCTGGCGTTTTCGTGACAGATACAGCAACTGGCGAAGTGAGAGAAATTAAACCGTTCCCTGAACACAACACACTCGGTGACATTATCGTTAACGTTTGGCGTCACACCGATAAAAGGAGGCGTGGAAATATAGCCGCTATTGAGGCTGCGCTATTCGAGAAAGGAGCCAGAATAAGATCCGCTGGGAATTGCGTCGATGTCCTTGACGCAATGCTGATGGACGGAGCACGCGCCATGATAATCGATGGCGATTACAATGAGGTTGATTACATATGCAATCGATGGATCGAAAAACTTGGCTATAACCTTTACTTGTGGGACGGAACACCTGTCCGTGCAGATGACGCGTCCTTGAACGATAAGAAAGTCGTCATCGTTCCGCCCGGACAAGCAGGCAAAGAGATATTGGAGATCGTCGGCCGATTCGCGCACTGAATACAGGATCGCGAATGATCATGGAAAAAGTTTTCATCAAGAATCGCAAGGGGCAGAAGGTCGCGGTGCTTATTGAGCGTGCGCGTGACCAGAAAGGCCTCGCATTCGTGATGCATGGGCATAGCGGCACTAAAGACGATGAAGACATAGGGATTTTTGCAGGTGCTTTCAGGGATAAAGGATTCACGGTTGTCCGGTTCGATACTACGAACACGTATGGAGAGAGCGACGGGAGAAATGAAGATTCCAGCACCACGAACTACTACGAGGACCTGGAAGACGTCATCGCGTGGGCGCGAAGGCAAGAGTGGTATCAAGAGCCGTTTGTACTTGCCGGACACAGTCTCGGCAGTTTTTGTATCGCATTGTACGCAGAAAGATACCCGGAAAGAGTTCTTGCCATCGCGCCGATATCGCCGGTGGTGTCCGGGAGATTATGGTCCGAAGCGCTCGAAAGGGTAGATCCTGACTATATGAGGCGCTGGAAAGAAACCGGGTGGAGAGAAGATAAAAGTGTCTCCAGGCCCGGTTTAGTAAAACGTCTGCCGTGGTCGTTTGCGGAGGACAGGTTGAAGTACGATCTTCTGCCGGACGCCTCCAAACTCACCATGCCCGTGCTTCTTATTGTCGGAGAGAATGACACTTCGACGCCGCCTGATCACGTCGAGCTTCTCTATAATGCACTGCCCGGGCCAAAGGAATTTCGCATCATTAAAAACGCGCCCCATACATTCCGCGATCCAGAACATCTGGAGGAGATACGCGCCCTTCTGTTAAACTGGATCGGCTCATTGAGCAGGTGAATATGCACGACGCATCTGAAACGCGAAAAGGGGAGATGCTCATATTCTTGGGAGCGGTTTTGTGGGCGTTCTTTCCGATCATCACGGTGCTCACGTACTCGACCCTGCCGAGTTTAGTATCACTCGGTCTGAGCACACTGCTCGCGACGCTCTTCTTTGCCGGAGTCATGACGTATCGGAAAAGATGGCATGAACTCCGCGATGTCCAACTGTGGAAATACTCGCTCCTCGTCGCGATCTTCATCGGTGTCCTGTATTACAGCTTCATCTTCATTGGTCTTGAGAGCACGACTCCCGGCAACATGGCCATCATCGCGCTCTTCGAAGTGTTCACATCGTTCCTGCTTTTCCATGTATTCCGACGGGAGCCCATTTCATTCGAATACAAGATAGGTGCGGCGCTCATGGTCATGGGCGCCGCCATCGTGCTCGCGAGGGATTTCTCGGGCATCAACATTGGCGACGTGCTCATCCTCGTCGCGGTGTGCTGTTCGCCGTTCGGGAATCTCTTCCAGCAGCGCGCCCGAAAGATCGGTTCGAGTGAGTCCATCATGTTCCTCCGGAGTTTGTTCTCGACCCCTGCGCTTTTCGCGCTCGCATACATGCTCGGCGCGCGCGCGTCGTTCGCCGATATCCGCACCTCGCTCCTCTTCCTCCTCATCAATGGCATACTGCTTCTCGGCTTATCGAAGCTCTTTTGGATAGAGGCGATACACCGCATCTCTGTCACAAAAGGCGTCGCATTATCGAGCGTGAGCCCCTTTCTTACCCTGCTTCTCGCGTGGCTCATCCTCCACCAGGCGCCCGCCGTGTGGCAGATCGTCGGGCTCATCCCGCTCGTCGTCGGCGTCTCGCTTCTCACCGGGCAGATGAAGTTGAAAACAAGGGCAGTGTAAGAGGTGGCGGAAGGGGAGGCATTCGGACTACAAGTTCGTATTCCACAAGACGCTCTTGCGCAGTACCCCCCAGGGGGTATACTGGTCCCATATCGGCATAATCATCTTGTACGCGAACCTATGATGTATTACTACGGAAATTATGATGGCTCCTTCTGGCCGTTCCACTTTGTCGGCTTTATCGGAATGCTCGCATTCTGGGCGCTCGTCATCGCCGGTATCGTCTGGCTCGTCCGGCAGTCCTCTGCGAACGGGAACAGCGGCTCCGGGACATCATCTCACTCCGCCCTTGAGATCCTCAAGACCCGCTATGCGAAAGGTGAATTGACGAAAGAACAATTCGAAAGCATGAAAAAAGACATTCATGCATAACTTACTCCATGAAAGATAAAAGCAAGATCGCACAACGCCTGCGCATCATTGAAGGCCAAATCCGCGGGCTCCGGGATATGATCGAGAAAGATGCGTATTGCATCGACGTCATCACGCAAAGTTCTGCGGTGAAGCAGGGGCTCACGAACGTGGAAAATATGCTCTTGGAGAACCATCTTTCGACCTGTGTCGTGAAGCAGATAAAAAGCGGCGGCGAGAGGAAGGCGGTCGGTGAAATGATCAAAGTGTATACATTAAAACGCAAGTAATACGACAAGCTCACTTACGTATCTATGGGGTCTTGCACTTACAGAGTAAAAGGAATGCATTGCGCTTCGTGCGCGAGCATCATAGAGAAGACGCTCAAAAAGGCAGAGGGCGTACATACGGTGGAGGTGAATTACGGGACCGAGACGGCGAAGATCTCTTTCGATGAGAAAAAGACGCACGTGCATGCGCTTTCCCAAAAAATAGAGCCGCTCGGCTATTCGCTCGTTGTTCCGCAAAGCCAGAACCAGTCTGCGGCATCCATGGGAATGTCAGAGAGCGAACATGCGGCGCACCTCGGGCTTAACCAGACGAAAGAGGAAAAACTGGCCGAGCTTGCAGATATGAAGTGGAAAGTTGTTTCCGCCATACCTCTCACTGTGTTCAGCGCTTTTGTCTTGGGATGGGAGACTTTCGCGCAATTCAATATCGCTCCGGCAGTCCCGTATTTTTGGGAAGAACTTTTCCATCATCTCGTTCCGCTCATGGCGACATACATGCTTTTTGTCGTGGGGAAGCCCTATCTCCTCGGTTTTTACCGTTTTCTCCGATACGGCAAAGCCAACATGGATACTCTCATCGGTCTGGGAACATCAGTCGCGTACCTTTATAGCTTCGCCGTTTCCGCGTTTGAAGAGGCACTCCGGCCTTTTATCAACGTCGATCAGACGTACTACGACGTTACGATCATCGTCATCGCTTTCATTGCGCTCGGCAAATACCTTGAGGCACAATCAAAATTAAAAACAGGTGATGCGATAGAAAAGCTCTTAAACTTGCAGGCAAAGACGGCGCTCGTTATACGGGATGGAAAAGAAGTGGAAATTCCGGTGGACCAGGTTGTCCACGGCGAGCTTATTATCGTCAAACCGGCGGGAAAAATCCCCGTTGACGGGATTCTTACCGAGGGCGAGTCCTTTGTAGACGAGTCAATGATCACAGGCGAGCCGATGCCGGTTAAAAAAGCGGTTGGCGGTGCTGTCGTCGCGGGGACGATAAATACCAGCGGATCGTTCACATTCAGAGCGACTAAAGTCGGCTCTGAAACGATGCTTGCTCATATCGTAAAAATGGTTGAAGAGGCGCAGGGAAGCCGAGCGCCGATCCAGGCGCTTGCCGATAAAATTTCCGGTGTTTTTGTTCCCATCGTACTCGTACTTGCTTTCTTGTCGCTCGGCGCGTGGCTTCTCATCGGGACCCAATACCTCGGGTTTTCGCAGACACTTTCGTTCGGACTCGTGTCGTTCGTCGGCATTCTCGTGATTGCGTGCCCGTGCGCACTGGGACTTGCAACACCGACGGCGATTATCGTGGGCGTCGGCAAAGGGGCGAGAGAAGGGATTCTCGTCAAGGACGCCGCGACGCTTGAGAAACTGCACAAAGTGCGCGTTGTCATCATGGACAAGACGGGGACGATTACAAAAGGCAAGCCTGAGCTCGTGTCGCTTAAGAACCTATCTAAGCGAAGCGATGCCGAGATCATTGCGATTCTCGCATCGCTGGAGAATAAATCCGAACACCCGATAGCTCATGCAGTAATTTCTTATGCAAAAGAGAAAAACATCGCAATTTTGCCTGTGGAAAAATTTGAAATGATCAAAGGAAAGGGGATCGCGGGTGTCGTGGAAGGCGTAGAGTATCGCATCGGCAGTGAAAGATTTGCGTCGAAGCTCGGCGCTTCGTTGCCATCGCTTGAAAAAGATACACTGGAAGGGAAAACCCCCGTTATTCTTGCTTCAGAAAATAAGATCCTTGCCGTGGCGATGATAGCCGATCAGATAAAATCTGAGGCGAGTGCCGCCGTCAAGGACCTGCACGCGCTCGGGATAAAGGTGGTGATGCTGACGGGGGACGACAAAAATACCGCCGGGTTCATCGCGAATCAAGTCGGGATCGATGAAGTTGTCGCGGAAGTTTTGCCAGAGGACAAGTTGAAGAAAATAAAGGAATTTCAGGCGCAGGGCAAGGTCGTCGCAATGGCAGGGGACGGAGTAAACGACGCGCCGGCTCTAGCACAGGCGGACGTTGGGATTGCCATGGCGACGGGGACCGATGTCGCCATTGAATCTGCCGGCATCACGCTTCTTCATGGAGACATATCGAAGCTGGTAAAAGCAATCCGGCTTTCAAAAATGACCATGCGCGGCATCAAGCAGAACCTTTTCTGGGCGTTCATATACAATATTGTAGGCATCCCGCTTGCGAGCGGCGTTTTCTATCCGCTGTTCGGATGGCTTCTCTCGCCGGTGTTCGCAGGCCTTGCAATGGCATTCAGCAGTGTTAGCGTTGTATTGAACTCACTGCGCCTGAAGACCAAGAACCTATGAGATATAACACGTCATCCACTAAAAAAATGCTCGCGGCGTTCATGCTCGCGGCACTTCTCGTTATAGTTTTCTTTAGTTTTGCCACAATGACGCACATTGCGGACGGACGCATGCAGAGCAACTGCCCGTTCTCAACTATGGGAGCGCCGTTGTGTCCGCAGGATGTAGTCGCGGTCGCTATTCACCACATATCCTCGTACCAGTCGCTTCTGAATACGCCCTTGGCGTCCAGCATAACGATATTAATTATCGCCTTACTCGTGCTTGTTTATGCGGCGTCCAGGTTTTCGGTTCGTTCGCTCGTGCCAGGATCCCGTCTTGTAAGGCGTCTCTATAATTCCTCGCCGTCTTATCCCGGTAGTAGGGAGATCACACGCTGGCTCTCATTGTTTGAACACAGCCCGTCTTTCAGATAGGAGCACCCGAAAGGCCGCTGCTTTTCGGGTGCTCCCGCTCGCGCTTGCGCGCGGGTTTTTGTTTTGTCCGTTTATAAGAGATTTATTCTCTATCATTATGTCAAAAACAGCAATCACTGCATTTGCCGTCATCTTCGTTCTCACAGGGCTCTTCATATGGGGCGCCGCCGGAAGAGCGGGAACAACGGCAAGTGTTCAAGGAGCTCCGGGAGCCGCGAGCAACGCAAAAAGCGCCCTGACTTCCCCCGAAACATTCTACGACTTCGGCACAATCTCAATGAAGAACTGGAATGTGACAAAAGAATTCACTGTAACCAATCCAACCGACGACGACATCACAATATCCACTGTCCTTACTTCCTGCATGTGCACCACTGCGTTCATCGTCAAGCCGGACGGGACCGCGAAGGGACCGTTCAGCATGGCGGGCATGGGCTATGTGCCGCCCGCGAACGAAACAATAAAACCTGGCGAGAGCCGCGTTGTTCGCGTCGTCTACGACCCGAACGCGCACGGGCCCGCTGGTGTCGGACAAATTGATAGATTCGTAATGCTCACTGATGCCTCCGGTGGGACGCTTCAGTTTGAGATAAAAGCGCTTGTCACACCATAATATGCGAAGGATTCTTATCATCGCGGGAGTTATCGGTGCGTTCATCCTAGGCGTCATAGTTCTGAAATTCAGTCCGGCGACGTCCTCGCTCATATGGAACGCGAGTCAGGGCGGAGCATGGCTCTTGCCGCTCGTACTCATCTCATCACTCCTGGACAGCGTGCACCCATGCTCGTTCTCAATTCTTCTCATCACGATAGCGTTCCTCTTCGGCCTGCAGATGACCCGCGAAAGAATCCTGCAGATCGGCGGCGTGTACATTGCCGGTATCTTCGCGTCGTATCTCCTGATCGGGCTCGGGCTCCTCAAAGTACTTCATCTCTTCAACACGCCGCACTTCATGGGAAAGCTCGGCGCCACGCTGCTCATTCTCTTCGGGATCATCAATCTCCTGAACAGGTTCTTCCCGGATATGCCGATCAAGCTCAAAATGCCGGGAATAGTACGCAAGCCGATGGCGGCGCTCTTGGAGAGAACATCCGTCGTGGCGGCATTCGGGCTCGGGATACTCGTCGGCATCTGCCAGTTCCCGTGCATGGGCGGGCCGTACCTCATGGTGATAGGGCTTCTGCGCGACAGCCAGACGTATCTGGCGGGGTTCTGGTATCTGCTCTTGTACAACCTCGTTCTCATCGTTCCTCTGGTGCTCGTACTGTGGTTCTCCGCCGACAAGAGCGTGGTAGACAAGATGCAGGAGTGGAAACGTGAGAATCTCCAGCGCGTCCGCCTGATTGCGGGCACTGCCATGATAATTCTAGGTGCACTTATTCTTATCGTCTAAAGGGTATGCTCATCATTATCACCGTCGTCTCGATCTTCATCGTCTCGGGAGCAGCGTGGCTCGCAAGCCGGATCCTGCCGTTTAAGGTCTGTCCGATCTGTGCCGGGGTGTTCCTCACGTGGACGGGACTCGTCGCCGCGCATTTCTTGGGCTACCAGATCGACCTCGTAGTTCCCGCGCTTCTCATGGGCGGATCAGTAGTCGGTATTGCTTATCAGTTTGAGAAGAAAGCCCGCGGCGCGGCAGGCGCGCTCCTTCTCTGGAAAACGCTCTTTATCCCGACCGGCTTCGTTGCCGCGTATAGTCTCCTCGCGCAACTGTGGACGGCGCTCATCTTTGCGATCATCCTTCTCTTCCTGATAACGCTTCTGTTCTTGTCTCCAGGCGGCAGGCCGGGAGCGCGCGAAAAGACGGTCGGGAACATTGAGAAGAAAATGGAAGATTGCTGCTGATTAATAATTGATAATTAAAATCAAATTATGGAAACAAATACCCCAGTAGAAACGATAAGAGAGTCTATTCAAGAGTACGCGACTCCGGTGAGCATCGTGATCGCGGGAATTGCCATAGCGGTATCGATGTACGCAATTCAGACGGAGCGCCCTGCGGACGTCGTCTCTGACGCGGGCGCGCAAGTGCGGCTCGAGGAATCGGTTATGCCCGCGTCCGGAGTCGTACTGCCTGTCGTGTGGAGTGATCTTGGCGCGCGGCTTGTCGAATCCGGCGCGATCGATGCCGACAAGCTCCGGCAGATGTACGAGTCCAGGGGGACATGGAACAAGGAATACGAGCGACTCCTCGCCGGACGCGAAAATGGAAAGTTGACAATAACGAGAGAAAACTCCGGGTATCTCCTGAACCTGCTGTGGGCTTTCGGACTCGCCAACAAAAATCCAATTCTTGAAGACTCTTCGGAGATGATGAATCCGGGGTATGGAGGAGCAGGGAACTTCGCTTCAACGGGCGGATGGACAGTGGCAAAAGGCAATGCGATGGAACACTACAACATGCATGCGCTCGTGGAGTTGACGCCAGAACAGCAAGCGCTCGTTGACCGCGTGTCGCGGAACATCTACAGGCCGTGCTGCGGGAACTCCACGCATTTCCCGGATTGCAATCACGGAATGGCGATGCTTGGATTTCTGGAACTGATGGCCAGTCAAGGTGTCGGTGAAGAAGACATGTACAAAGCGGCCCTTGCGGTGAACTCCTACTGGTTCCCGGACACGTATCTCACCATGGCGGAATACATGCAGAACAAAGGCATTAACTGGAAGAGAGTCTCGCCGCAAGAAATGCTTGGCGCGAATTATTCAAGCGCCGCGGGATTTCGTAACATCTTGTCGCAGGTTGGTGTGACTTCTAACGGCGGCAGTGGAAGCGGCTGTGGCGTAGAGGCCGGAGGCGGAACGATCGCGCCCACGCCGCGACAGCAAAGCGGATGCAGCATATAAAGAAATTATTCACACTCAACGCAATTCACCATGCATGATCAAAACAGTAAGAACGGCGGTCATGATAGTCACAAGCACATGATGTGGATGATGCTCATCTGTTGCGCGTTGCCGCTCGTTATACTGCTTTTCGGCGGGAGCGCGTTGTTCCCTGGCGGGTATCTCCCGAAAGTTCTCATTGTCGTTTTTGCAGTCGCGTGCATCTTGATGATGTTCAAGAGGCACGGGAATCCTGACAGAAACAGCACGGATGTGGTTGAAAAACCGGAGAAGGATACTCAGCATAAGCATGATAATTGCTGTCATTAACCTTCCGTCGAGAGGTATAGTGAACAGGTAGCGCTCTATTATCAGTTAGTAAAAATAATATGATCAACACAAGACATCTTCTGCAGGTCACTGCCGCGTGGGTCAGCATCGTGTATGCCGTTTGCTTCCTTGGGGTAGCGTTGTTTCCCGGTATCCGGTCGGCATTCATGTACTACGGGCTTCACACGACGACAATCCTGGGCGAGAACGTCATGACATGGGCCACATTCATCTCCGGTCTGCTCGTGTGGAACGTGATCGCGTCTTTGGCGGTCGGCTTGTTCGCGGTTCTCTTCAACAAGATCCAACAGAATTAAAGCGCAGGAGAGGCCGGCATGGTAAGATGACATTTTCTATGCCGGAACAAAATCGGAAAGAACATGCGTTCCACGTTCACGGAATGCACTGCGCCGCATGCACGCTTCTCATAGAAGAGACCCTCAAGGAACTTCCGAACGTGACGCGCGTGCATGCGTCGCTCACGAGACATCAAGTGATTATAGAAGGTGATTTCATCAACCCACCCGAAGTTATCGCGGAGGAGTTAACGAAGCTGGTCAAAATTCATGGCTACACGATCTCCGTAGAGAAGCAGGAAAGAAACGCGGCGTGGAAGGATTTCACCTATGCGCTCCCCATCGCGCTCCTCGTCATCACGGGATTCTTCGTGCTTCAGAAAGCGGGTCTGGCCGACCTCATCACCGCTTCGAATGTCAGCTACGGGACGGCATTCGTGATCGGACTTATCGCTTCCGTGTCCACGTGCTTGGCGGTAGTCGGCGGGCTTGTCCTCTCTCTTTCGGCGAGTTCCGCTTTGGAAGGCGGCACATGGCGGACGCAGGCGATGTTCCACGCGGGCAGAGTAGGCGGTTTCTTTCTGCTCGGCGGCGCCGTGGGCGCCATCGGAAATTCGCTCCATCTCGGATTCAATGCGAATATCGTTCTCGGCGTTATCATCGCTTTGGTCATGTTCATCCTCGGTGTCAATCTTCTGGACGTATTCCATTTCACGAAGCGTTTGCAATTCACGCTCCCGAAATGGATCTCACGGCATATCGTGCGCGGGAGCAGGCACGATCACTACTTGGCGCCGGTTCTCGTCGGTGCCGGAACGTTCTTTCTGCCCTGCGGGTTCACTCAATCGATGCAACTTTATGCGCTCACCACAGGGAGTTTTATGAGAGGAGCTCTTACCATGACTGCTTTCGCGCTCGGCACGCTCCCCGTGCTCGCTCTGCTCTCGTTCGGTACGCTCAATATCGCGCATAAACCGTGGAAAGGTATTTTCTTCAAGACCGCGGGCATCATTGTCATCGCGCTTGCTTTACTGAACTTGGCGAATGCACTTGCGACGGCGGGGATCATCGCTCCTCTCTTCAATCTCTGACCTATGAACAAAGCGACTATCATCTCTATCAGCATAAGCGTGCTCTTAGTGGGAGGAATGCTTTGGTTTGCGAACGGTGGACTCGGTGCGGGTGCTGCAGGCAAGGAGAGCGGCGCATCAGCCGTATCGGTCGTCGACGGCAGGCAGACCATAGACATCTTCGCGAAGGGCGGCTACTCGCCTCGCGTCATCGCGGCGAGAGCCGGCATACCGACCACACTGCGCGTGAAGACAAGTGGCACGTTCGATTGCTCCGCGAGCCTCGTCATCCCGTCGCTTTCGTATCAGAAATTCCTTAAACCATCGGGGATCGAAGAGGTAGCGATTTCTGCGGAACAAGCGCAAGGCACCTTGCGCGGCCTCTGCTCCATGGGGATGTACGGCTTTGAGATCAATTTCCGGTAAGAACCCCTCCAGACCTTTCTCTGGTATTCGTTCTCAATCATTCGGTCGCGAAATTCACCGTGTAGCGCGGCGCAGATACGGCAATGTATAATCGCACCATGCAAGACGGGAGTATCAAGCGGATCCTGGGATTCATGCTCCCGCATGCGCGTCTGAATCGGCCGCTCCGCATCCTCATCGTGGCGAACGCGATGCTCATGTTCCTGGTCAGCCTCTTCGCGCCGTTCTATGCCGTGTTCATCGCATCGCTCGGCGGAGGGATCGCCCTCGCCGGATTGTCATGGGCGCTCTACCAGATCGTTTCCGGGGTCCTCATCCTGCTGTTCTCGCAGTGGGAGCTCAAGATCAAAGAGCCGGAGCTCTTGATCGCGCTCGGTTATCTTCTGCGCGGCGGCGTCTTCTTGAGCTATGCGTTCATGGGAACGCTCACGCAGCTCTTCATCACCCAGATACTGTGGGGCATTGCCACGGCGCTCGGTACGCCGGCGTTCGACGCGGTGTACGCGTCGCACACGACGGCCGAAGATTCGATCGTGCAGTGGGGAGGATGGGAGGGGATAGCTTCGATCATGATCGGCCTCGGCGCGCTTGTCGGCGGCCTCGTCATCGAAGGGTTCGGCTACCAGGTAGTCTTCCTATCGATGGCCGCGATATCCGTCGGCCTCGGCGTCTATATCTGGACACGGCCGCGCGAGCTTCTGTAAGAGCCGCGAGTCATCCGTGCGCGAAAGCCGTCATCCACAGGCTGAACGGGATATCATCGCGGGCGAATGATGGTACGATGATGCCGATGCTGAAAAGAATAGTGCTTGCCGCGATTTTCCTTGCCGCCCTCGGCGGAGGCGGATACTGGTGGTACACGCATCAGCCTCCTGCGGCCGCAGAGTATAAGACGCCGGAGGAAGCCGATATCTACGTGCGCTTCGACATGGAGGCGTACGACATCATGCTCGCGAATTTCTGGAAAAAAGCGACTGACGCCGATGTCGCCGACCTCTTCCGGCTCTCGCTCGCCAAAGCCGCAAGCACCAGCCCCGATGCGATAACGCTCGAAACGAGCGACCGCGCCGGCACGGCGAAGATGCTCGCCGCCGCCATGGCGGAGAAGGGCGATAGCGCGAAAAAACAACTGGCGCTCGATACGCTCATCGTCGCGCTCTACAATCTTCCCCCCGCGGGCCGCAGCGGCCTCCTCTCGTCCGGACAGGTGACCGACCTCCGGAACGAGGAGAAGAATATCAACCCCGCAGGCGACCTCTACCAGGACCTGGGCGTAGAGAAGGGCGCGAGCGCAGACGAGGTGAATAGAGCGTTCGATGCGAAAAAGGCGGCGCTTGCGGCATCGACCTCGCCGCAGGCGAAAGCCGCCCTTGAGCAGGCGACGTATGCGCATCAAGTGCTCGCTGATGCAGACACCAAAGCGCGATACGATGAGGCGAAAGTGGAGCCGACCGTATTCCGCCGCGTGCTCGGCGGCGGGACGCTCTACTTCTATCTCGACAAGATATCTCCGACGACGCTCGAAGAATTCGGCACCGCGATCCTTAACGCGTCGTCGACGCCGGGGCTCGATAGTATGATCATCGACCTGCGCGGCAATATCGGCGGCACGCTGGATGTCGCGCCGTATTTCCTCGGGCTCTTCCTCGGCGCGAATCAGTACGCGTTCGACCTCTTCCATCAGGACGACTATCAGGCGCAGAGGACGCCGATCGGCGCGCTCTCGGAATTGAAGCGCTATCGTGAGATCGCGGTCTTGACGGACGGCATGACCCAATCGAGCGCGGAAGTCATCACCGCCGCTCTCAAGCGTTTCAACTTGGCGCACGTCGTGGGCACTCCGACGCGCGGCTGGGGAACTGTGGAGAACACATTCCCTCTGAAAACGGAGATCGGCGCCGAGAAATACTCGCTCTTCCTCGTGCACAGCATCACGTTGCGCGACGATAACCAGCCGATCGAGGGGCGGGGAGTGGACCCGGACGTGAACACGAGCGACCCGCAGTGGAAGAAAGAATTAAGCACGTACTTCCGCTCGCGCTCGCTCATCGACGCGCTTTCGCAGACGGCGGGGAAGCCACCGCTGAAGTAAACGGATTCACGCACTCAATCGCTTGAGCGCCACGATATAGGCGGCCTCGCGCAAGGATACGCGGTGCTTCACGGACGCATCATGCACGTCGTTCGCGGCGCGTTCCATTTTCTCGCGGAGCTTGTCGAAGACCTCCTGCTTCTTCCAGCGTTCGCCGTGCACGTTCTGATACCACTCGAAGTAGCTGACGGCGACACCCCCTGCGTTCGCTAAGATGTCGGGTATGACGGTGATGCCGCGGCGGCGCAAGGCCCCGTCGGCTTCGAAGGTCGTCGGCCCGTTCGCCATCTCAAGGACGATGCGGGCTTGGATCTTGCCTGCGTTGTCTTGTGTGATCGCATCCTCAAGCGCGGCGGGGACGATGATGTCCACGGGGAGCGTAAGGACTTCTTCCGGCGAAATGTCTTTTCCTTTGAGCGCATATTTATTGTCGATATCGCACACCGAACCGATGCAATAGCAGCCTGCCAGCTGCCCCTTGCCCTCTTTGCATTTCAAGACTTGCGCTATATCTGGAATGCCGCCGGGGACGTAGATGCCGCCCTTCGAATCCGAGAGCGCGACGATCGAAAGGCCCGCATCGTGCAGGTACTCCGCGAGGAAGCTGCCGACGTTCCCGAACCCCTGGATTGCGACCGTGAGGCCTTTCGGTTCCTTCCCGAGCGCGCGCAGGATGGAGAGGAGGGCGAAACTGCCGCCCAAGCCCGTCGCTTCCGTGCGCCCTTCTGACCCGCCGTGCTCGACAGGCTTTCCCGTGACGACGGCCGGGGTATCGCGCCCCGCGAGCTTCGCGTATTCATCCGCGATCCACTCCATGATCTTCGCGTTCGTGTTCACGTCGGGCGCGGGCACGTCGATCTCCGGGCCGATGACGGGAAAGAGCTTGCGGGTGAACTCGCGCGTAAGACGCTCCAGTTCCGCCTCGGAGAGGCTCTTCGGATCGACGCAGATGCCGCCCTTGCCGCCGCCGAAGGGGACGTCTACCACGGCGTTCTTCATCGTCATCCAGAATGCGAGCGCCTTCACTTCATCCATGTCCACGTGCGGGTGATAGCGCAGGCCGCCTTTGTACGGTCCGCGGATATTATTGTGCTGGACCCTGAAGCCCTGGAATACGCGGATGGCGCCGTCGTCCATCATGACAAGGACGGAAACTTCGACGATGCGATCGGGGTGCTCGAGCCGCGCCAAAAGGAGAGGATCAGCTTTGACGCGCGCGGCGGTGTTCCGCAACTGCTCTTTCGCCCTGCTCCAGAGGCCGTGCTTCATACGTGCGGTCGATACCGGGAATTGTACCTCATAGAATGGAGCAAGGCGGCGTGTGGTAGCATGGCTCAATGCTCATCGACGACGTCACGGTAAAGCTCACGGCTGGGCACGGAGGCCGCGGCGCCGTCGCCTTCAATAAGGTGCGGCTTTCCCTGGGGCCCGTCGGCGGCGACGGCGGCAACGGAGGGAGCGTCTATTTCGAGGGCGACCCCGATCTTTCCATCCTCGTGCGGTTCGCGCACCGGAAGATGATCGCGGCCGAGAACGGGAAGAACGGTCGCGGACAGTTCATCGACGGCTCGCGCGGCGACGACCTCATCCTGAAAGTTCCCGTCGGGAGCTCCATCACCAATTCGGACACGGGGATGACGACGGAGATCACGCGCGTGGGCGAGCACGTGCTCGCCGCGGGAGGCGGGCGCGGCGGACGGGGGAATTTCAAATTCAGATCGTCCACCAACACGAGCCCGAAAGAGTTCGAGGAGGGCCTCGCCGGCGATAGCGCGACGTTCCGCATCCAGCTGAAGCTCATCGCGGACATCGGGCTCATCGGGCTTCCGAACGCGGGAAAGTCGAGTCTCTTGAACGAGCTCACTGCCGCGAAGGCCAAAGTCGCGAGCTACGCGTTCACGACGCTCGAACCGAACCTCGGCGCCTACTACGAGCTCGTCCTCGCGGACATCCCCGGGCTCATCGAGGGCGCCTCCCTCGGCCGCGGGCTCGGCGTGAAATTCCTCAAACACATCGAACGGACGCAGACGCTCTTCCATCTCGTATCCGCGGAATCGGACGACCCCGCGCGGGACTATGCGGCCATCCGCAAGGAACTGGAGAATTACAGTCCGGCTCTCGTGGAAAAGAAAGAGTACGTGTTCTTGAGCAAGAGCGATTCCATTCCCCGCGATGAACTAAAGGCAAAAGTATCGGCTCTCAAGAAGCTCGGCCTGAAGCCCGTCCCGATATCGGTCTTGGACAGCGAGAGCATGGATGAGGTGAAAAGGATCCTCAACACGATCAAATCGGAAAAGTTGTCCCCGTAATGTTGCTATACTGGATGTGCGTATGGATGCTGGATCAAAATTCGCGCCCGTCATACTCCGCTTCGGACTCGTCGCATTGTTTCTGTGGTTCGGCTTGTCGCAGATAACGGATCCGGAGGCCTGGGTCGCATGGGTGCCGGAAGGAGCGGTCTCGGTTCTCGGATTGAGCGCGGCCGCGCTCGTTCTTCTGAACGGCATTCTTGAGACCATCGGCGGCATTTTACTCGCGATCGGTTTCTGGACGCGATGGGCTGCCCTCCTGTTGTCGCTTCACCTTTTCGTCATCGCGTACGAAGTCGGCTACAACGATATCGGCGTACGCGATTTCGCGCTCGCGGTCTCGACGCTCGCGCTCTCGCTCTTCGGCGCGGATGTGTACACGCTCGACCGCAGACGGCGGCGTGAGGGTTCCTGAGTATGTCTTTCTATAAGATCGTCGTGTACGTTCCTATCGCACGCGCCGATGCCGTTCGGGAAGCTATCGGCAAGGCCGGCGGTGGAGCATTCGGCAATTACTCGTTCTGCAGTTTCTCGGTGAAAGGCACGGGCAGATTCCTGCCCGGAGAGGGCGCGCATCCGGCGATAGGAGAAGTTGGGAAGCCGCAATCGGTCGAGGAGGAGCGTATCGAAGTGGCGTGCCGCGCGGAGGTCGTCGAGGACGTGCTCGCGGCGATACGGCGGGTGCATCCGTATGAGGAGCCGGCGATAGACGTGTGGCCGGTCGAGATCCGGTGAGGTGTCGGCGCCCGTTGTTTCTGCTAGAATAGACGTTCATGTCGGACATCGGAGAAAAATGCGGGGTCTTCGGGGTCTTCGGACGAGGGCTCGATGTCTCACGCCTCACCTTCTTCGGCCTGTTCGCGCTCCAGCATCGCGGTCAGGAGAGTTCGGGGATCGCCGCCTCCGACGGCGAGCGCATCGCGTGCCACAAGGGGATGGGTCTCGTGTCGCACGTGTTCGCGGAGGAGGACATCGAGAAACTCTCCGGACACATCGCCATCGGGCACAATCGCTATTCGACCGCCGGAGGTTCCCACATCGACCACGCCCAGCCCATCCTCGTGAACGACCTGCCTGCGCAGGCAGGCGGCACGATCGCGCTCGTCCACAACGGCAATCTCCCGAGCACGACTTCGCTCCAAGAATTCCTCGGCAAACGCGGCGTCGACACGGTCCATTTCTCGGACTCGCGCATGGTCGCGGAAGCAATCGGCGCCCTCGTTCGCGAGGGCGCTTCGCTTGAAGAGGCCGTCAAGCAGACGTACCCGCTCATCACCGGCGCATTCTCCATCCTCATCATGTCGAAAAATACGCTCATCGCCATCCGCGATGTCTGCGGCATACGTCCGTTCTCGCTCGCGAAACTCAACGACGGCTTCGTCTTCTCGTCGGAAACATGCGCGCTTCACCCCGTGGGCGCCTCATTCGTGCGCGACGTCGCTCCCGGCGAGATGATCGTCGTCGACGAACGCGGTTTGAGGAGCGAACAGCTTGTCCCGCCGAATCCGAAGTTCGATATATTCGAATTCGTCTACTTCGCACGTCCCGACAGCCATCTGCTCGGGAAATCCGTTTACGAGGTGCGCAAGAATTTCGGGGTGGAGCTCGCGAAAGAGTATCCTTTGCGCGCGGACGTCATCATCCCCGTGCCGGAGACCGCCGTTCCGGTGGCGATCGGCTACGCGAACGAATCCGGCGTGCCGCTTGAGATGGGGCTCGCCAAGAATCGCTACATCCACCGCACGTTCATCCAGCCGGAACAGCACATCAGGGATCAGGGCGTCAAAGCGAAACTCACGCCCATCGAGGAAGTGATCAAAGGCAAGCGCGTCGCCGTCGTCGACGATTCCATCGTGCGCGGCACGACGTCGCGCAAGATCGTGCAGATGCTCTTCGATGCGGGCGCCGCCGAGGTGCATTTCCTCGTATCGTCGCCGCCCATCATGTTCCCCGATTTCTACGGCATCGACACGCCCCGGCAGAAGGACCTGCTCGCCGCGACGCGTTCTATCCCGCAGATGAAAGAATATCTCGGCGCGACATCGCTCCAGTTCCTCTCGTACCAAGGCATGATAAAAGCAATAGGCATTCCGGAAGATCAGTTCTCGACCTCATGCTTTACGGGGGAGTACCCGATCGACATCAAAGAACGCTCCCGCGAGATCTCGGACAAGCGCGTGTGCTTCACGCCGTTCGCGAAAGATGACGAATCCTAGAGGCGGCTGGACAAGGATACTCCGCGCCTATATTCTCTTCCTATGTATATTCCGAACGATAAGATACTTAAAAACTACGCCGACGTGCTCGTGAATTTCGCCTTAGGCGGAGGAAAGGGAATCAAGAAAGGAGAGGTCGTGCGTCTTTCTGCCTCCGAATCCGCGAAGCCGCTCTTCCTCGCGGTGCACAATGCCATCGTCGACGCCGGCGGGCATGTGCTCTCGCACTATTCACCCGACGACGAGCAGGGCGACAAGCGCCGGAACGAAAGCTTCACCCGTTACTTTTACGAGCATGCGCAGCCCCATCAGATCAAGTTCTTCCCGGCGAAATACCTCAAAGGCGTCGTCGCAGAGATGGATCATTCCGTCTTTCTCCTCGCCGAGAAGGACCCGCATGCTCTGAAGGGTGTCGACCCGAGAAAAATCATGCAGAGGGGAGTGGCGCTCAAGCCATTCATGGACTGGCGGCACGAGAAGGAGTGGAAGGGGAAGTTCACGTGGACTATCGCATTGTACGGCACGCCCGCGATGGCGCGCGAAGCAGGGCTCTCGGAGAAGGAGTACTGGGACCAGATCATCAAGGCATGCTTCTTGGACGAGAAGAATCCGATCGCCAAGTGGAAGCAGGTCTACCGCGATATCGAAAAATACCGCCGGAAGCTGAATCATCTCTCGCCGAAAATCGACCGCCTGCATGCCGTGGGGCCCGACATGGATCTGTGGGTCAAGCTCGGCGAGAAGCGCTCGTGGCTTGCCGGCTCGGGTCGCAACATCCCAAGCTTCGAAATATTCACCTCACCCGACTGGCGCGGCACGAATGGCTGGATCCGCTTCAACCAGCCGCTCTACCGCTACAGCAACAAGATCACCGGCATCGAGCTGTGGTTCAAGGACGGACTCGTGGTGAAAAGCAAAGCGAAGACGAATGAGAAGCTTCTGAAAGAAATGATCGCGACCAAAGGCGCGAACCGGATCGGCGAATACTCGCTCACCGACAGCCGCCACTCGCGCATCACGAAATTCATGGCCGAGACGCTCTTCGACGAGAACATGGGCGGGCCCTACGGCAACACGCACTTGGCACTTGGTATGTCGTACCGCGACACCTACGCGGGTGATGTCTCGAAATTGACGACGAAGCAGGCCGAAGCGCTCGGCTTCAACGATTCGTCCGTGCACACCGACATCATCTCGACCACCAAACGCACGGTGACCGCGCACCTCAAGGACGGAAGCAAAAAAGTTATCTACAAGAACGGCCGGTTCGTCCTGTAGCATGAAGAAGGTGTATTTCGTGCGCCATGGAGAGTCTGAAGCGAATGCAGGCGCACCGCTATTTCAAGGGGACGAGAGTCCTCTTACGGAGAAAGGCCATATGCAGGCTCGGTTTATTGCAGAGCGATGCAAGACACTGTCGTTCGAAGTGCTTATAGCAAGCTCGGCAATTCGCACCCAAGAAACCGCGAAATATATTTCGGAACTCACCCGCAAACACATCGTGACCGAGACTTTCTTCACGGAACGTAAACTGCCGGATGAGTTGATGGGTAGGCCGTGCGATGACCCCGACGCCAACGAGCTCTATGAGACATGGGAGCGAGGCTTTGTTCAGGAGGGGGTCCGGGCCGGAACAGGGGAGAATTTTTCTGACTTGAAAGAACGCGCCGGGGTGGTACTTGCTTACCTCGCGAAACGTCCCGAGTCGAGTCTTCTAGTCGTTGGTCACGGTTTTCTGTTGCGCATGATCGTCGCACGCATCGTTTTTGGCGGAGCTCTTACGGTCGGCGAGTTCACGAAGATCCTTCAGGCATTCCGAACCACCAATACGGGGCTTACCGTTCTCGAATATGCGCCGAAACATGGCGGAAAACCTGGATTACCACCTCCTCAATGGCTAGTCCGCGTCTGGAACGATCATGCACACCTGGGGTGATTTCCCATCCAGACGCTCGTGGTACACTATTCTTTCTATGAAGCTTCAGTTCACAACCGGATGGCTCAAGTTCACGATCGGATGGGTCGGCGTGTTTCTCTTCCGGCTGATACCGTTCCGTCCGCCGAATGTCGAGCCGATGCTCGCCACTATCATGCCGTTCTCGAAGCGTTATGGGGTTGTGGGCAGCTTTCTGTTCGGATTCCTCGGCATCGTGCTTTTTGATGCGGTGACCTCCGGTTGGGGCGTCTGGACCGCCGTCACCGCGCTCGCCTATGGCCTCCTCGGCGCCGCCGCGCAGATCTTCTTCAGAAACCGCGAAGCATCGGTGGGCAACTTCCTGCGCTTCGGCATCGTCGGCACCATCCTTTACGACGCGGCGACGGGGCTCACCATCGGGCCAATCTTCGAGGGGCAGTCATTCGCAGTTGCGCTTTCGGGCCAGATCCCGTTCACTGCGCTCCATCTCTTAGGCACGGTCGTGTTCGCGATCACCGTGAGCCCCGCGCTCTACCGGTGGGTAATCCAGAATGAGGCGCTCGAACTCCCGGCCCTGTGGACAAGGGTCCATTCGGTCACTGGCGTGAAATAAAAATCGCGGTACACTCGGAAGCGATGCATCACGTCGTAGAAACCCAGCAGTTCAAGAGGGAAACGATCGAGAAACTTTTCAAACTCGCGGATTCGCTCAAAGGCGTCCGGGAAGAATCGCTCAAGGGGAAAATAATGGCGGCGCTCTTTTTCGAGGCGTCGACCCGCACGCGCTTGTCGTTTTCCTCCGCGATGCTGCGGCTTGGCGGCTCGGTCATCACCATGGAGAGCGGAGGGACGTCTTCCGCGTCCAAAGGCGAGACACTCGAAGATTCCATCCGCGTCGTCAGTCAATACGCGGACGCGATCGTCATGCGGCACAACGAAACAGGCGCGGCGAAGCGGGCAGCGGCGGTTTCTCCCATTCCCATCATCAATGCAGGCGACGGCAACATGGGACAGCACCCGACGCAGGCGCTCCTCGATCTCTACACCATCCAGCGCGAACTCGGGCGCGAGGAAGGCATCCACGTCGGGATCCTGGGCAACCTGCGCTACTATCGGGCCGCGCGTTCCCTCGCGTACATTTTGGGCAAATACAATGACATCAAGATAACGTTCGTCTCCTCGCCGGAACTCCGCATGGCGGACGACGTCAAGGAGTACTTGAATAGGCACAAAGTGTCGTGGAGCGAGACTGAAGACATGCGCAAGATCGTCGACAGCGCCGACGTCATATACCAGACCCGCATCGCGAAGGAGTGGATAAAGAACGACGAAGAATACGAGAAGCAGCGCGGGCGCTACATCATTACGCGCGAAGTCGCTGATTCGATGAAAAAAAACGCCATCATCATTCATCCATTGCCGCGCATCGGCGAAATAGCGGACGATGTCGACACCTCGCCGCATGCCGTGTATTTCAAGCAGGTGGGATACGGCCTCCTCATCAGGATGGCGCTTTTGAAGACGATCCTCGGCGGGAAAGTAAAATAATTCAGCTCCGCCGGAGCTTTCTCACGAATTTCGTTCCTATCCACAAGGAGAAGCCGCCTACCAGATAGCCGCCGAGTACATCGCTCAAATAGTGAACGCCGAGATACAGCCGACTGAATCCTATGAGAAAGATTAGGCAGCCTAAGGCGGCGATCGCCGCCTTTCTCCATTGCGCCGGGATCATATCCCAGAGCATCCACACGAGGAACCCATAGAGCGCGACGACGAGGGTCGCATGGCCGCTGGGGAACGAATAGGATGTCTCCATGTATGCGGCGAATTCTTTCTCCGGGCGCGCCCGCGCAATGACTTCTTTCAAGAAAAGTGCGGCCGCGCCGCCCCCGAGGGCGCTCGTCATAAGGCCGCTTGCAAGAGCCCATCGTTTTCGATATGCGAGGAGTATGACGGCTATCGCGGTGAATCCGACCACCGTCGGAACGCGCGCGAGTTCGGATATCCAAATGAATGCCTGCACGAGGAAGGGATCCCGTATCGCATAGAGCGCAGAGAGGACGGCAGTGTCGAGCGCGACGATAGAAGAGATCATAAGAAGAGGGTAAGGTGCGGGATAAATATAACACAGCCGACGATGAACGCGGTGATCGAAGAAATGAGAACGGCACCCGCGGCGAGGTCCTTTATCTTCCCGATGTGCGGGTCATGTGTCGGTTGGAATTTGTCGCAGAGTTCTTCGAGCGCGGTGTTGAACGTCTCCGCCGTGAGCACGAAGCCGATCATAAAGAGGATAACGAGGAACTCGGTTTCCGAAAGACGAAGGAACCACGCGAGGCCCAATGTGAGGAACGCCCACACGACGTCGAACCTGAAATTGAATTCCTCCCGCCACGCGATTGCGATGCCGGTGAGCGCGTACTTGAAGCTCCTGAGTTTTTTCTCGATGGACATACGTTCAGTGTGATCAGAGGTGCGCGAGCGAGACCGCGATATAGATGGTCGCTATGCCGAGCGCCGTCGTAATGGTAGTCCATATCGCGGGGTGCCGATGGTGGCTTTCGGGAAGGAGATCGCTCGCGCCGATGTAGATGAAGAAACCGCAGAAAACGGCGAGGATGAGCCCGAGCGCCGAAGCGGGAAGCGAGAAGAAAAATGTCGAGACGATGCCGAGGGCGGGAGCCAGCGCGTCGGCCGCGAGCCATCGGAAGGCGCTCTCCCGCGAACCGCTGTTCTTGAGGATCATGTTCACCGTATTGATGCCGTCGGAAAAGCCATGCACCAAAACCGCCGCCGCGACGATCGCGCCCGCAGCGGCCGAGACCTGGAAGGCGAGGCCCACTGCGGCGCCGTCGAGGAAGCTGTGGAGCGAGAGGCTGCCTGCACCGAGAACGCCCCGTTCGCCGTGCCCGTGCTCGTCCGCATGAGCATGGAGGATGACAAGGCGGTCGAGGAAAAGGTAGATGAGAAATCCGAGCGCGACGATGCTCGTGATCGTCGCGGCGCTGAAATTGCTTCCCCCAAGCTCGATCGCCTCCGGGAGGAGGTCGAAGAACGCGACGCCGATGACGGCTCCCGCGCTGAAGCCGAGAACGAGATGGAGCCGGTCCTTGAACCTGATCGCGAACAGTCCGCCGAGGAGCGTGGAAAAGAACGTCGCCAGTGCGATGAGCGCGAGCATGCCCCGGATTATACATGATATGAAAGGGCGCGGGAATGTGTTAACATAGCCGTAAACGACCTATGACACTCATCGGACGGTACACGAAAGCGACAAAGAATTTCGCGGTCAATCGCCCGTGGACGACCGCGATCCTTGCCCTCGTCCTCGTGGGCGGTGGTTGGTGGTATTACTCAAGCACGCATCAGCAAACGCAGATCGAATCTGCCGTCGTGCGGCGCGGCACGGTTGCGCAGGTCGTCTCGGTGACGGGAAAAGTGAAGCCCGCGAGCGAAGTGGTCCTCTCGTTCGAACGCAGCGGCCGCATCGCCGTCGTGTACCGCGATGTGGGCGATCGGGTCTACATGGGAGACCCGATCGTCTCGCTCGACAACGGAGATATCTCCGCGCAGATCGCACAGGCGCGGGCGCAAGCGAAAGCCGAAGAGGCCAAGCTCGAGGAGCTGAAGAACGGTCCGCGGCCGGAAGACATTTTCGTATCGGAGGTGGCCGTGAGCAATGCGACGAACAGCGTCGTGAACGACCTCAAGAGCGCGTACGTGAACGCGGATGATGCGATCAGGAACAAAGTCGATCAGATGTTCTCGAATCCGAGAACTTCCGCGCCGCAGTTCAATTTCGTGATCAGCGATTCGAAACTAAAGAGCGCTATCGAGGACGGGCGTCTGTCGATGGAAGCGATGCTCACCTCGTGGAATGCATCGATTGCCGGCGTTTCAGAAGGGGGCGATCTGAGTTCTCCCGTAAACGAAGCGAAGAATAACCTTCGCGCAGTTCAGGATTATTTGGATACGGTCGCCATGGCCGTCAACGCGCTCTCGACAAGCTCCTCGCTCTCTCAAACGACCGTCGACGGCTACAAAGCGGCTATTCTCGCCGGTCGCACGAACGTCACGGATGCGCTCGACGCCCTTTCGACTTCGGAACAAAAGCTCCGCACGGCGCAGGCCGACCTCGCGCTGAAGAAAGCAGGCACTGTACAACAGCAGATCGACGCGCAGGAGGCAGCGCTTGAAGCCGCGGATGCGAACGTGAAGAATCTGCAGGTCCAGCTCGCGAAAACCGTCATTCGCTCGCCCTTGAGCGGCGTCGTGACGAAGCAGGACGCGAAAGCGGGAGAGATAGCCAGTGCGGGAGCTCCGCTTGTCTCCGTCATCTCGAATGCGAAATACGAGATCGAGGCGAACATTCCGGAAGCCGACATCGCGAAGATCAAAGTGGGGGATACGGCGCAGATAACGCTCGATGCCTACGGCAGCGATGTCGTGTTCGAAGCGTCGGTTTCGAAGATCGATCCGGCAGAGACGGTCATCGACGGCGTTTCGACCTATCGGACCACGCTTCAATTCAAAGAGAGCGACCCGCGCATCAAGCCCGGCATGACGGCGAACACCGATATCGCCGGAGAGAAACGCGAGAACGTGCTGTATGTACCCGGCCGTGCCGTTTTCACCAGGGGAGCGACCAAGACTGTCCAACTGATCGAGGGAGAAACGGTCCGCGAAGTCGAGATTACCGCGGGTCTGCGCGGTTCGAATGGCGACGTTGAAGTTATTTCAGGGTTGAAAGAGGGCGATAAAGTAAAGACCAATTAATCCTAGCGCTCACCGATATGGCGCTCATGGAAGTGAGAGATCTTGAGAAGACCTACCAGGACGAGGATGTCGCAACGCGGGTCCTGAAAGGCATCACGCTCGACATCAGCGAGGGCGAGTTCCTCGCGATCATGGGACCTTCCGGGAGCGGCAAATCGACCCTGCTTCACATTCTTGGATTCCTCGAGAAGCCCTCTCGCGGCTCGTATCGCTTCGACGGCAAGGGGGTGGATGAATACACAGAGCAGGAAGTCGCTCGCGTGCGGAACAAGAAGTTCGGCTTCATCTTCCAGTCATTCAATCTCCTGCCGCGCACCACCGTGCTTGAGAACGTGAAGCTTCCGCTCCTCTATTCCAGGATCAAGGAAGATCTGTGGGAAGAGAAAGCGAAACAGGCGATCGACAGGGTCGGGCTCTCGCACCGCCTCGACTTCGAGCCATCCCAGCTTTCCGGCGGCGAGAAACAACGGGTCGCAATCGCGCGCGCGTTCGTGAACGATCCGCAGGTCATCTTCGCCGACGAACCGACGGGGAATCTCGATTCGAAGTCGGGCGAATTAGTGATGGAGACCATCCAGCGCCTGCACGCGGACATGGGACACACCGTCATCCTCATCACGCACGAAACGTACACCGCCGAATACGCACAGCGCATCATCCGCCTCTCCGATGGACAGGTGGAAAGCGACATCAAAGTCGTGAACCGGCGCGCGGGGAAAGTGTTCATCAAATAATATGATCCTGAAACACACAGTACGGACCGCGCTCATCGGCCTCCGAACCAACAAATCCCGCTCGGCTCTGACAATCCTCGGCATTGTCATCGGCGTCACCGCCATCATCATGGTGGTCGCGCTCGGCCAAGGGGCACAGAACCTCATCCTCGGCGAAATCCAAGGGATCGGCGCGCGGGTCATCGGTGTCGTTCCGGGCCGTATTCCCAAGGGACCGACCGACATCCTGGCCGCGATGACGAGTTCGCTCAAAGAGAGCGATCTGACCGCGCTATCCCGCAAAGAGAACGTGCCGCATGCCGAGGACATCATGCCCATCGTCTTCGGATCGGAAACTGCGAGCTACGGAAGCGAGACGTATCGGCCGACCATCTTCGGAGGCACGGAGCTCATGGCCGAGATCTACAATGCGTACCCGGAGCGTGGGCGCAATTTCACCGAGGACGACGTGCGCGGCTCCGCCGACGTCGTCATCCTCGGTTCGAAAGTCGCCGAGCAATTGGCGCCGAACGCCGACTTGTTGGGCGAGCGCATAAAGATAAAAGGCAGGAACTTCCTGGTCATCGGGCTTTTGCCCAAGAAGGGCGGCTCCTCGTTCTTCAATTTCGACGAGATCGCAATGGTACCGTACACGACCGCCCAGCACTACATTTTCGGCATCAAATATTTCAACCGCATCGTCATCAGAGCCGACAGCGATGCGACCGTGGCGGCGACGGTCTCCGACGCAAAGGCGACCCTGCGGCAGGCGCACAACATCACCAACCCGGACAAGGACGATTTCAGCATCGAGACGCAAGCCGATGCGCTCCAGACGGTGGGGACCGTCCTGACCGCGCTCACAGTCTTTCTCGCGATGGTCGCCGCTATCTCGCTCGTCGTCGGAGGCATCGGCATCATGAACATCATGCTTGTGTCGGTGACGGAGCGCACGCGCGAGATCGGCCTGCGCAAGGCCTTGGGCGCCACGAACGGCGATATTCTCCGGCAATTCCTGCTCGAAGCGATCATCCTGACGGGCGTCGGCGGCGCGATCGGCATACTCCTCGGCGCAGGCCTCTCGTTCGTCGTCTCCCTTGTGATACGCAATGCGTTCGGATTGAACTGGAGCTTCACATTCCCGTTCACGGCCGCACTTCTCGGTATCGGCGTCTCGAGCATCGTCGGTCTTGTCTTCGGCCTCTACCCCGCGCGCACGGCCGCGCGGAAGAGTCCGATCGAAGCGTTGCGATACGAGTGAACTCGAAATGATATACTTGCAGGATGGAGTTAGATAAAATGATAGGGAAATTCGACAAACTGATGCATGAGCGCGGCCATTGGTTCATGGTCCCGGCCGTTCTCCTCGTCGCGCTTATACTCTTCCTGCTCTGGTTCTTCGCGACGCGGAGATTGCCGGAAGAAGCGCCATCGGCCGCGATGTTCCTGCGGCATTTGCTATGATGATCTTGCTATGAGTGAAAGCGACATCCGGGCGGAGCGGCTCAAAAAACTGGAGCGGCTGAAAGAGGCGGGGATGGATCCGTATCCGGCGGTCTCCGCGCGAACGGCGGCCATCTCAGAATTCCTCGCCGATTTCGATGTGCGGATGCAGAGGGGGGCTTCGGCGACGCTCGCAGGCCGTGTGCTCTCTCTGCGCGGGCAAGGCGGCATCATCTTCGCCGACGTGTTCGACGGAACCGCTCGCATCCAGGCTGTCCTTCAAAAGTCCGAGATGAAAGAAGAAGATTTCAACCTCTTTTCCGAGGCGGTGGACATCGGTGATTTCGCGGAGTGCACGGGCGTCGCATTCACGACGAAGCGCGGCGAGCGCTCCATCAAAGTCTCCGCGTGGACGATGCTTTCGAAATCGCTCCTGCCCATTCCAACGGAGTGGTACGGCATCAAGGACGAAGAATTGCGTTTGCGCGAACGCTATCTCGACATTCTCCTCAACGCCGACATGCGCGCGATGTTCGAGCGCAAGGCGGCCTTTTGGCGCGCGGCGCGCGATTTCTACCTGGCGCGCGGCTTCGTGGAAGTCGAGACTCCTGTCCTCGAGACGAGCCCGGGCGGCGCCGATGCGCGTCCGTTCACGACGCACCATAACGCACTCGACATCGACGTGTACCTGCGCATCTCCGCCGGCGAACTGTGGCAGAAGCGCCTCCTTATCGCGGGATTCCCGAAAGTCTTCGAGATCGGGCGCATCTTCCGCAACGAGGGCCAGTCGCGCGAACATTTGCAGGATTATACGCAGCTCGAATCATACGAGGCCTTTTCCGACATGCGCGCGGGCATGAAATTCGTACAGGATCTGTATCGGCACATCGTGAAAGAAGTCTACGGACAGTATTCATTCACGATCGGTGACCATCGGGTGGATTTCGCGGAAGAGTGGCCTGTCGTCGATTTTTCCGAGGCGATCCGGGAGCGTTTCGGGCTCGATCCTCATGCGTCCACGGAAGAGGAAGCGATACAGGCCGCTCGCGATGCGGGCGTCGTGTTCGGGGACACGCCGAACAAAGCGCGCGCCGTTGACCACCTCTGGAAGCAGATACGCAAGTCGATAGCCGGTCCCGCGTTCCTCACGGGCGTGCCGGTATTCCTCGAGCCTTTGGCGAAGCGCAGCGGAAAGGACGAGAGCATCGTCGAACGTTTCCAGGTCATTCTTGCCGGCTCCGAAATGGGGAAGGGATACAGCGAATTGAACGACCCGCTGGACCAACGCGCGCGCTTCGAAGAGCAGCAGCGCCTGCGCGACGAGGGCGATGACGAGGCCCAGCGGCTCGATCTCGACTACGTGCGCGCGCTCGAATACGGCATGCCGCCGGCATTCGGCTTCGGCGTCTCCGAACGGCTCTTCGCGTTCCTCGAGGACAAATCCGCGCACGAGACCCAATTATTCCCGCTTCTCCGGCCTAAGACGGGCGATTGAAGCAGGCGGGCGACATGAGACGGGGCGAATTCGATGCATTGGTGCGTGAGGGTTACGAGCGACTCCCGGAGTGGGTGCGCGAGAAAATAAAGAACGTGGCGCTCCTTATAGAGGACGAGCCGGACGAAGAGACCTGCCGCGAGGAGGGGCTCGACGAGGACGAAACGCTCCTCGGCCTCTATCGCGGTATTCCGCAGACGGCGCGGGGGGAAGGATATGGCGTGGGAGCCACGCTTCCCGACACCATCACGCTCTACCAGAAGCCGATAGAAGAAGCGGCGAAGGAAGATGGCATTCCGGTGGCGCAGGTCGTTGCGGAAACGATTTGGCACGAATTCGCGCACCATTTCGGGATGAATGAGGGGGAGGTGCAGGAACGCGAACGGGAGCACAGGCGCGGCCGCGAAGAGCCGTGATATAGTATTTCGTATGTCGAAGCTGTCGGACGTCCTGCGAGCGCGCGGCTATGTCCATCAATTTTCGAGCGAGAAGCTTGAGGAAATAACCGACGGACCGAAGCGCACCGTCTACTTCGGGATAGACCCTTCCGCCGATTCGCTCCACGCGGGGAACCTCGTTGGGCTCTTGGTCTTGCGGCGATTCCTCGAAGACGGGCACAACGTCATCCTCCTCACGGGCGGTGGCACGGGCATGATCGGAGATCCGGGCGGCAAGAGCGAAGAGCGCAATCTCTTGGATGAAGAAACAGTCGCGCGCAACACGAAGGCCGTGGCGGCGCAGATCCGCAGAGTATTCGGGAGCGATGAATTCACCGAAGTGAACAACGCAAAGTGGCTCTCGGGCCTCAAGCTCCTCGATTTCTTGCGCGACGTGGGGAAGCATTTCACCGTGAACGCGATGGTCAAGAAAGACATCGTGCGCGAGCGGCTTGAGAGCGAATCGCCCATTTCGTTCACCGAGTTCAGCTACTCGCTCCTGCAGGGCTACGATTTCCTCTATCTGAACGAACACTACGCGTGCGACATGCAGGTCGGCGGTTCGGACCAGTGGAGCAACATCCTCGCAGGCGTCGAGTTCGTGCGCCGCAAGACCGGGAAAATGGTCTATGCGTTCACGTGGCCTCTCCTCATCAATAAGGCGACCGGCAAGAAATTCGGCAAGAGCGAGGGGGGTGCCATCTGGCTCGATCCGGCGAAGACCAGCGCATTCCAGTTCTACCAGTTCTGGCTCAACACGGAGGACGACGCGCTCGAAGAATACATGCTCAAGATGACGATGATGACGCGCGAGAAGATAAGCGAAGTGCTCGCGGTCTCGAAGGACAACCCGGCGGCGCGCTTTGGACAGCGCCGCCTCGCGTGGGAGGTTACGGCGCTCGTGCACGGCGAGAGTATCGCGCGCGGGACAGAGGATGTCTCCGACGTCCTGTTCGGGGAGAAAGAGACGAGCGCCTTAACCCCGGCAGAGCGCGAGCTCCTGAAGCGCGAAGCCCCGACATATCCCGCCCGGCTTGCTACGCCGCTTTCGGACGTGCTCGTCGGCTCGGGGCTCGCCTCCTCGAAGCGCGAGGCGCGGCAATTCATCGAAGATGGAGCGGTGCTCTTGAACGGCGGCCGTGTTTCCGATAGCGCCCGCGTCCTGATGCATGAAGATTTCCAGGATGCTCCGCTCGCGATACTGAAACGGGGGAAGCGCAACGCGGTAGTTCTCACGCTCGACTAACGATGGAACGGCCGGTCCAGTTTCGCGCCGAACACGAGATCAAGGACTCGCTCGCTCGCGCTGGCGAGATCGTGACGCCGCACGGTTCCATCAAAACTCCCGCATTCATGGCTGTCGCGACGAAGGCGACGGTGAAGGGCATTTCGCCCGCGCAATTCGCGGAACTCGGCATGCAAGGGGTCATCGCGAACACCTACCACTTGTATCTTTCTCCGGGAGAAGAGACGGTGGAGCACGCGGGCGGCGTCGCCGCATTCATGGGGTGGAACGGCCCCACGATGACCGATTCGGGCGGATTCCAGGTGCTCTCGCTCGGCGGTTCGGGGGGAAAGAAGATAGGGGACGCCGTCCCTGGAGAAGTCGACGAGGACACCGCGACGGAACACGGAAAGCTCGTCGCTATCGATGAGGATGGTGTCTCGTTCCGTTCGCACATCGACGGCTCGTCGCACCGCTTTACGCCGGAGCGTTCGATGGAGATTCAGCACGCGCTCGGCGCGGACATTATGTTCGCGTTCGATGAGTGCACGGCTTCATCGGCGGACCGCGCCTACCAGGAGCAAGCGCTCGCGCGCACGCACGCGTGGGCGAAGCGCTCACTTGCGGCTCATCGCACGAACGCCGCGAAGAGCGCCGCACAAGGCCTCTACGGCATCGTGCAAGGCGGCCGGTTCGAGGATTTGCGCGTCGAGAGCGCGCGAACGCTGGCAGGCATGGATTTCGACGGGTACGGCATCGGCGGCTCATTCAACAAAGACGATCTTCTGCAGGTGCTTGAAATAGTCGATAGGGAACTTCCACAGGACAAGCCCCGGCATCTTCTCGGCATTGGTGAACCCGAGGATATTTTCATTGGCGTCGCGGCAGGCATTGATACATTCGACTGCGTCCTGCCGACGCGCAACGGCCGCAACGGGACGCTTTATACGCCGAAGGGCAAAGTGAATATCACGCGCAAGGAGTACGCGGATGATTTCTCGTCCGTCGATTCCGCGTGCGATTGTCCGGCGTGCACGCGCTTCACGCGCAGCTTCATTCACCATCTGTTCCGTTCCGGCGAGATGCTCGCGGGCATTCTCGGCACTGTGCACAACATCCGTTTTCTCACGCGCCTCACCGAAGACATCCGCCGTGCAATCGTCGAAGGGAATTTCGCGGCGTTCAAGAACGATTTTCTGTCGCGGTACTCTAATAATTAGCAGACTCTTGCAAACTGACGATTCGGGCGTACTCTTTTACGTATGACAACCACATACAAAGGTTCTCTTATTCTCTTAACAGTAGCCGTGTTGCTTATCGGTCTTCTTTCCTTCTCTGCTTCTGCGGAAGCAAGGACGGTCAAAGTCAAGGCATACTACAAGCCCTCAACAGGTTCTTATGTTATGCCGTCCTACCGGACTCCCCCGAATAAAACAAAGCTCGATAATTACTCCACAAAAGGCAATTACAATCCCTACAGCGGCAAGAAAGGAACCGTGAATCCCTACAGGTACTGAATAGCAAGCGATAGATAGGATTCAGAGGTTTCTTTTCTAAGGTTAATTTTGCTACAGTACGTAGCGTGAAATCAGGATTCAAAATCAAATCCAACTATAAGCCTGCTGGTGACCAGCCGGAGGCCGTTAAGGCGCTCGTAGGAGGGCTTAAAGAAGGAAAGCGGCATCAGACGCTCCTCGGGGTCACCGGTTCGGGAAAGACCTTCACGGCGGCGAATGTCATCGAGAAGTGGCAGAAGCCGACGCTCGTCATTGCGCACAACAAGACCTTGGCCGCCCAGCTTGCCGCCGAATATCGGGAATTCTTTCCCGACAGCGCCGTGCACTACTTCGTGTCGTACTACGACTACTATCAGCCGGAAGCGTACATGCCCGTGACAGATACCTACATCGAGAAAGAAGCCCAGGTGAACGAGGACATTGAACGTCTGCGGCACGCGGCGACCCAGGCGCTCCTCACGCGCAAGGATGTCATCGTCGTCGCGTCCGTCTCCTGCATCTACGGATTGGGGAGCCCCGTCGAATACCAGAAGGTGAATCTCAAGATTACGAAAGGAGAAGATATGACGCGCGCGGTGCTTACCCGCCGCCTCATCTCGATGTATTTCGAACGCGTCGCGGGAGACCTTTCGCCGGGGACGTTCCGCGCCCTCGGGAGTGCGGTGGAAGTGATGCCCGCCAACGAGCGCGCCATCTACCGCATCGATCTCTCGGGTGGTCATGTATCGAAAATAGAGGAAATCGACGCGACAACGCGCGAGATAGATGGCAAGCATGATGCTATCTTCATCTTTCCCGCGAAACACTACGTGACGCCGAAAGACGTTCAGGAAGCGGCGCTCGCCGACATCGAAGCGGAGCTCGGGGAGCAATTGAAACGGTTCGATGCGGCGGGCAAGATCCTCGAAGCCGAGCGCCTCAAGCGCCGCACGAGACAGGACATCGCGATGATACGCGAGTTCGGTTTCTGCAACGGCATCGAGAACTATTCGCGGCACTTCGACAGGCGCCAGTCCGGAGAGCCCCCGCACACGCTCCTCTCGTATTTCCCGAAGAATGCCGACGGCTCGCCAAACTTCCTCACTATCATCGACGAATCGCACGTCACGATCCCGCAGATCGGCGGCATGTACGCGGGCGACCGCGCGCGTAAAGACATGCTTGTGGAATATGGCTTCCGGCTTCCGAGTGCCGTCGATAATCGTCCGCTCAAGTTCGATGAGTTCGAACAACGAGTCGGTCAGACGATTTATACCAGTGCCACACCGGGGCGCTATGAGCTGGAGCGCAGCGGAACGCCCATCGAGCAGGTCATCCGCCCGACGGGGCTCATCGACCCGGAGATCGTCGTGAGGCCCATCGTGAGTTCGGACACCTATGCAGGACAGGTCAAAGATTTCATCGCGGAAGCAGAAATAGTCACGAAGCGCGGGGGTCGCTCCATGGTCACCGTCCTTACCAAGAAAATGGCGGAGGACCTGGCGGCATTTTTTGCCGAAAAGAAGGTGAAGGCGCGCTACGTCCACAGCGACGTGAAGACCATCGAGCGCATCGAGATCCTCACTGATTTCCGCAAAGGCACGTTCGATGTGCTCGTGGGCGTGAACCTCCTGCGCGAGGGGCTCGACCTGCCGGAAGTCGAGCTCGTCGGCATCCTCGACGCGGACAAAGAAGGCTTCCTGCGCAGCGAAACGTCGCTCATCCAGACCATCGGCCGCGCCGCGCGCAATGTCTTGGGCCGCGTCATCCTCTATGCAGACGTGATGACTGGTTCGATGGAACGCGCCATCGGGGAGACGAACCGGAGGCGCGAGAAACAGATCGCGTATAATACGAAGCACGGCATCACGCCGCAGACGATCGTCACGCGCATCAAGGACATCATCGGAGACATCGAGCGCACGCGGAAGCGCGCCGTATCCGGTCTTGCGGAGCTCGATGCCGAAGCCTACAAAGGCGACGTGAAGAAGCTCATCGCCGATAAGCGCCGGGAGATGCATGATGCCGCCGACAAGCTCGATTTCGAGACAGCGGCGCTTTTGCGCGACGAGGTCCGCATGTTGGAAGAGGAAATGAAGGGAAAGAACAAAAAGAAATGACTGCATCTATGGATATCAAAGAACACGTGCCGCTTGCGCCGCTGACCACCTTCAAGATCGGCGGTACGGCGAGATATTTCGTCGAAGTGCGGAACGAAGATGATATCCGTAAAGCGTACGCGTGGGCGTGCGAGCGGAAGATGCCCTTCGTCATCCTCGGCGGCGGGAGCAATGTCCTCGTCGCCGACCAGGGGCTCGATGCGCTCGTAGTGCGGATAACGACCGTCGATTTCGACATAAGCGGGGCGATGCTCACGGCGGACGCCGGATGCAACCTCCTGTTCCTCATCCGCGAGACCGCGAAGCGGGGGTTGTGCGGGTGGGATAGACTCGCGGGCATTCCAGGTTCGATCGGCGGCGCGGCACGGGGGAATGCGGGCGCATTCGGCACGGAAATAAAAGATGTCGCGTTGTCGGTGCGGGCGCTCAATCTGAAAACAGGCGAGACGAAGCACTTCTCGAACGCCGAGTGCGCGTTCTCGTATCGCCATAGCTTCTTCAAGAAGCATCCGGAGTGGATCATCCTCCGCGTCGTTCTCAAGCTCCACCCCGCCGCGCCCGAAGAAAGCGCGAGACTGATCGACGAGACCATCGCCGAGCGCAACCGCAGGCACCTGCAGGATGTGCAGGCCGCCGGCTCGTACTTCATGAATCCGATCGCCCCTCCCGCCGTGCGCGAGCAATTCGAACAGGAGAAAAACGTGCGATCGCGCGAGGGTCGGGTGCCCGCCGGCTGGCTCATCGAGAAAGTCGGCATGAAGGGTGCGACGGCGGGCGGGGCGATTGCAAGCATCCAGCACCCGAATTACATCGTGAATACGGGGAATGCGACGGCCGCGGACGTGCGCGCGCTCGCAAAAAAAATAAAAGCGGCGGTGCTCGAGAAATTCGGCATACGCCTCGAGGAAGAAGCGGTCGTGCTGAACTCTGATACTATAAAGGAGTTATGGCGGTAGAACATCTGGCCGTGCGGCCGCACCAAAGAATGAAGGAAGTGCTCATGCATCCCGAAGCACCGGGCCCCGCCGTCCACTACTACATGATCCGCGGCGGGACGGAGCAGAGAAACATCACCGTGTGGGAGGCGGGGACCGTGAGCGGCGAATACATCAAGACGTACGGGCATTACCACGTAGATGATCTGCCCGAGACATACTGGTTTTTATTCGGAGAAGGGATAGCTCTCTTACAGAAACTTGCCGCGGATGAGAACGGGAAATCCATCCCGGATATCGTGGAAGAATTCCGTGCGATACGGGTCAAAGCAGGAGATACGCTCGATATTCCCGCGAGGTGGGGCCACCTCGCGGTGAACACCGGGAAATCGTATCTCGTAACGGCGGACGATAGTCCGGTGAACTTCGCAGATAAGGATCCCGTAGGCATGCCCTCGCATGCCGATTACGAGGATGTGAAGAAGATGCGCGGCTTCGCATATTACGTCGTCGAAAAAGATGGCGCTCCCGCACTCGTCAAGAATCCGCTTTATAAAGAGGTTCGTGCCACCGATTTCGGAGGACTTCCGGTTGTTGGAGAAGTAAAGTAGAGAGAGTATAGTGCTCATACCCACCCCCTCGCGTACATGAGGGGCGGGTTTGCGTTATGAGTGATTCATCAAAAAATCCAGACGGGGCAGACAAAATCGTCATAAAAGGCGCCCGCACTCACAATCTGAAGAACGTGAGCGTCGAGATGCCGCGCAATAAGATGGTCGTGTTCACGGGGCTTTCGGGCTCCGGGAAATCGTCGCTCGCGTTCGACACCATCTTTGCCGAAGGCCAGCGCAAATACGTCGAATCGCTTTCGGCATACGCGCGGCAATTCCTGCGGCAGATGCAGAAGCCGGACGTGGACGAGATATCGGGTCTCTCGCCCGCCATTTCCATCGACCAGAAATCCCGCTCGAATAACCCGCGTTCGACGGTCGCGACCATCACGGAGATATACGACTACCTACGCGTGCTCTACGCGCGCGTGGGGAAGCCGCACTGCCTCACGTGCGGCCGCGAGGTGCGGAAACATTCAAACGAGGAGATCCTCGAATCGGTCCTGAACATCGTCGATGCGGCTCGCAAGGGCGGCGCCGCCAAGAAGAATGCCGACAAGAAACTGACAAAAGACGTCTCGAAGTCGAAGATACGCATCGAGGCGCCCATGGTCGTGGGACGCAAAGGCGAGTACTACCAGATGCTCTACGATCTTCTGAACAAGGGGTTCGAGAAAGTCATCGTCGACGGCGAAGAGAAGAAACTGCGAGAGCGCATCATCATGGAGAAAAATCGTGCGCATAACATCGACGTCGTCGTCGACGAGATATTCCTATCCGAATTTACCGATGATCCGAAAGGCGCGCGCGAGCGCGCGTCCGAATCCATCGAGCGCGCGCTCCACGAATCGGACGGGTTGGTGAAGATCACCGATACGGCGGGCGCGTCACGCATCATCTCGGCCAAGTTCATGTGCGCGTATGACGGTTTCTCGTTCCCCGAGATCGAGCCGCGTCTCTTCTCGTTCAACTCTCCGTACGGAGCATGCCCCGCGTGCAACGGGCTCGGCTCGAAATATTTCTTCGGCGACGAGCCGTGCGACACGTGCGGCGGAGCGCGTTTGCGCCCTGAAGCGCTCAACGTCTTCCTCGGCCCCGTTTCGGGCGAAGAGGGGAAAGGTCCCGTCACGGGCATGAACATCGTCAACCTTTCATCGCTCTCTATCGAAGCCGCGCAGGCGTTCTTCTCGAAACTGCATCTCACGAAAAAGGAAGAGGAAATATCGCGCGTCGTCATCAAGGAGATAACGAACCGGCTCCAGTTCATGCTCAACGTCGGCATCGAATATCTCACCCTCGACCGCAAGGCGAACACGCTCTCCGGCGGCGAGGCCCAGCGCATCCGGCTCGCTTCGCAATTGGGAAGCGGCCTCGTGGGCGCGCTCTACGTTCTCGACGAGCCGACGATAGGCCTCCACCAGCGCGACAATGACAAGCTCATCGAGACGCTGAAGCACCTGCGCGACCTCGGCAACACGGTCATCGTCGTCGAACACGACGAGGACACGATATTCGCCTCGGATTACATCGTCGATCTGGGTCCCGGCGCCGGGACGCACGGCGGGAACATCGTCGTTTCCGGCTGGCTCGAAGATCTTCTTACGGCGAAGACGAATAAATCCGGTTCGCGCACGCTCGCATACCTGCGCGGAGAGACGGCTATCGAGATCCCCGCAAAGCGCCACACGGCGGATCGCGGGAAGCTCAAGATCCGCGGCGCGTCGAAATTCAATATTCAGAACCTGAATGCGGATATCCCACTGGGGAAGCTCGTGGCGATTACGGGCGTGTCCGGCTCGGGCAAATCCACGTTCCTCTATGAAGTGCTGCATCGCAATCTGCAGGCGCGTTTCGACAAGCGCTACCGCACCGCGAAGATATACAACTGCAAGGAGTTCAGCGGCACGGAATACCTCGGCCGTTCCATCCTGATAGATCAGTCGCCGATCGGCCGCACGCCGCGCTCGAACCCTGCTACATACACGGGCGCATTCACCCACATCCGCGACCTCTTCGCGATGAGCGAGGAATCCCGCGCGCGCGGGTGGGGGCCGGGGCGATTCAGTTTCAACGTCAAAGGCGGACGATGTGAAGCGTGCCAGGGGAACGGCCTTGTCGCGGTCGAAATGCACTTTTTGCCTACGGTCTACGTCACGTGCGACGTGTGCAACGGAAAGCGATTCATGAAAGAGACGCTCGAGGTAAAGATTGGTACAAAAACCCGCCCGAACGACCGGAAGTCGTCCGGTCGGGCGGGGAAAAATATCTATGACATTCTCTCCATGACGGTCGAGGAAGCGCTTGTTTTCTTCGAGGACATTCCGGCGATATCAGATCGCCTGCAGACGCTTGCCAGCGTGGGGCTCGAATACCTCGAACTCGGGCAGAGCGCGACGACGCTCTCCGGCGGCGAAGCCCAGCGCGTGAAGATCGCGTCGGAACTCTACCGGCCACTCATGACGAAGACCGTCTATCTTTTGGACGAGCCGACGGTCGGGCTCCACTACGACGACGTGCAGAAACTCATCGACATCCTCCAGAAACTCGTCGAGCGTGGCAACACCGTCATTGTCATCGAACACAACCTCGACGTCTTGAAGTGCGCCGATTACTTGCTCGACATGGGCCCCGAAGGGGGAGCGGGCGGCGGAAAGATCGTAGCGCAGGGGACTCCGGAAGAAGTATCGAAAACCGGTGGTTCGCACACGGGGTACTATTTGAAAAAAGTGCTCAAACGCCACAAATAGAGCGTTTGCCTCGCAGTCGATCCGATTCTTTAAGAAGCCCGATACTCTTTCCACGCCTTCGCTTTGAGCCCGTTCCCTTTGAGCTCCGCGAGCGCCATGATGAATCCTTCGGCGAGTTGGCGGTTGGTGATGAGCGGGATGTTCAGGTCGACCGCTTTGCGGCGGATGATGAAGCCATCTGTCGACTCGCGGCCGAACGTGCGCGTCGGAATATTGATGATGAGGTCTACGCGGCCGCTGTCGATGAGCTCCGACACGCAGGGACTCTTGCCGCTACTTATCTTGTGTACTTTCTCGCACGGGATGCCGTGCTCGCGGAGGAAATCGGCCGTCTGATCGGTCGCGAACAATGCGAATTTCATATCATGAAGCACCTGCATCGCGGAGAGAAGCTTCACCTTGTTCTCCTCTTTCCCGAGCGAGACGAGGATATTCTTTTTCGGCAGGCGAAATCCTGCGGCGAGCATTGATTTAACGAGCGCCTCGGCGTAGGAATCGCCGAAGCAGGCGACTTCTCCCGTCGACGCCATCTCGACGTAGGAGACCGGGTCGGCGCCCTTGATGCGCGCGTAGGAGAATTGCGGGGATTTGGCCGCAACATAATCGAGCTCGAGCGTGCGATAGACGCCCCCGATGTCGTGTCCGAGCATCCCCTCTATCGCGAGTCGGATGAAATTGTGCCCCGTCACTTTTGAAACGAACGGGAAGCTGCGCGAGGCGCGGACGTTGCACTCGATGACCTGCAGGTGATTATCTTTTGCGAGGAATTGGATGTTGAAAGGACCCGTGATGCGAAGCTCCTTCACGATATCCTTGGTGATGTGTTTCGCGCGCCGGATGGTCTCTATGTAGGTGCGTTGCGGAGGGAGCACCACGGTCGCATCACCCGAGTGCGTGCCCGCGTTCTCCACGTGCTCGGAAATGGCGTAGATGCGAAGCGCACCTTTTGCGGCAACGCCATCGATCTCTATCTCGCGTGCGTTCTCGATGAATTTCGATATGACGACCGGATGGTCGGAGGAGATATCCGTTGCACGCTGGAGGAATTTCAAGAGCGCTTTCTCATCGGAAGCGACGCTCATCGCCGAACCCGAGAGCACGTACGACGGCCGTACGAGGACGGGATAGCCCAGCGCGCGCGCCGCGCGCGCCGCCGCACGCATCGTCGTGAGTTCGACCCACGCCGGTTGGTCTATTCCGAGGCGGTCGAGGAGTTTCGAGAATATGTGGCGGTTTTCGGCGCGATCGATGTCTTCCGGGCTCGTGCCGAGGATGCGCACGCCGCGCCGGTGAAGCGGCATGGCAAGATTATTGGGCACTTGGCCTCCCGTCGAAATGACGACGCCGCGCGGCTTTTCGAACTCGACGATATCGAGCACGCGCTCGAGCGAAAGTTCTTCGAAATAGAGCCGGTCCGACATGTCGTAATCGGTCGAGACGGTCTCCGGATTCGAGTTGATCATGACCGTTTGGAATTTGTTCGCCTCAAGCGCCTTCAATGCCTGGACGCACGACCAGTCGAACTCGACGGAGGAGCCGATGGAATACGGCCCGCTTCCAAGGACGACCATGCTTTTGCCGCCGCGCGCGACGTCGTTCGTCGCGCCGTTATAGGTGAGGTAAAGATAGTTCGTCTTGGCGGGGAATTCGCCCGCAAGCGTGTCTATCTGCTTCACGACCGGAAGTATCTTTTCGCGCAGGCGCTTCGCGCGGATCTGCTCCGGAATTTTTTTCGTGCACACCGCGAGCTGGATATCAGAGAAACCTTTTTGCTTGGACGCAAGCAGAAGTTCGCGGGTGAGTGCTCCGCGTTTCAACCGGCGTTCGAGTTCAATGATGTTCTTCATCTTTTCCACGAACCACGCATCCATGCCCGAGAGATCGCATATTTTTTTGACTGACACTCCGGCGCGAAGGGCTTCCGCGATGGCGAAGATGCGGCGGGTCGTCGGCTCTTTTATCTCTTTGAGGTATTGCGGGACTCGGAAATTGCCGTTGCGGTGCGCCGTGAATCCGTCGGCGCCGATCGAGCACATGCGGAGCGCCTTCTGGAGAACTTCTTCGAAACTGCGCCCGATGGCCATCACTTCGCCGACGCTTTTCATCTCGGTGCCGATGCGCGAGCCGGCATTCTCGAATTTCGTAAGATCCCAGCGGGGGACCTTGAGCACAATGTAATCGAGCGCGGGCTCGAAGCATGCGGTCGTCGTTTTCGTTATCGAGTTCGCGAGCGAGGGAAGCGTGTGGCCGAGCGCCAGCTTCGCGGCGACGAACGCGAGCGGGTACCCGGTCGCTTTGGAGGCGAGCGCGGACGAGCGAGAGAGGCGGGCGTTCACTTCGATGACGCGATAATCGCCGGTCTTGGGATGGAGCGCGTACTGGATGTTGCATTCGCCGACGATGCCCAGGTGCGTGATGGTCCTGATGGCGATCTCGCGCAGGCGGTGATACTCCTCGTTCGTCAATGTCTGCGACGGGGCGACGACCATGCTCTCTCCGGTATGGACGCCCATCGGATCGATGTTCTCCATGTTGCAGACCGTGATGCAGTTGCCGGCGGCGTCGCGCACGACCTCATATTCGATTTCTTTCCATCCGCCGAGATATTCTTCGATCAAGACCTGCGGGCTCGAGCGGAAGAGCTCTTTCAGCTTCTCTGAAAGTTCGTTCTGCGAGCGAACGAGGCCGGAGCCCTGACCTCCGAGCGCAAACCCCGCGCGTATCATCACGGGGTAGCCGATTTTCTCCGCGGCCTTGAGCGCGTCCGCGGCATTCCTCGCGGCATGGCTCCGGGCCGTCTTCACGTCGATTTCGCGCAGACGCTGTACGAACAAGTCGCGGTCTTCGGTGTCGCGTATCGTCGAAACCGAAGTTCCGAGCACGCGCACGCGGTATTTAGCGAGGATGCCCTTTGCGTCGAGCGCGAGGCCGAGGTTGAGCGCGGTCTGCCCGCCGAAGCCGAGCAGGATCGCGTCAGGACGCTCTTTCTTGATGATCTGCATCGCGAATTGCTCGGTGAGCGGAAGGAAGTAGACGGTATCGGCGAGCTTATCATCCGTCTGGACGGTCGCGATGTTTGGATTCATCAGGATAACGTGGAAGCCCTCTTCTTTGAGCGCTTTGATTGCCTGCGTGCCCGAATAGTCGAATTCGCCCGCCTGCCCGATCTTGAGCCCACCGGAGCCAAGCAGAAGGATTTTCTTGATATTCTTCATATTTTTTTGCCCGAGAGCGTGCGGATGAAATCGTCGAATATCCACGCGGTGTCGGTGGGGCCGGGGGATGCTTCGGGGTGGAATTGCACCGCACGCCATTTTCCATTCTTGTGCTTGATGCCCTCGACGCTTCCATCATTCGCATTCGTGAACCAGACGCCCCAATCGGCAGGGAGCGTCTTCGCATCCACCGCAAACCCATGATTTTGCGAGGTGATATAACAGCGCCCCGTTGCTTCGTCGATGCACGGCTGATTCTGCGAGCGATGCCCGTATTTGAGTTTGTAGGTGGAAGCGCCTGCGGCGAGTGCGAGCAATTGATTTCCCAGACACACGCCGAGGATCGGCGTGCCTGCGCTCATGGCTTTCTTAATGTGCTCAATAGTGGGACCGCACACGGTGGGATCGCCCGGACCGTTCGAGATGACGACGCCGTCGCACCGCTCGTTCGTGAAGTCGTAATCCCACGGGACGCGTATCACTTTTGCACCGCGGCCCACGAGCGAACGCAGGATATTCTCTTTCATCCCGCAGTCCACGGCGACGATGGTCATCGGCCCTTTTCCGTGAATCTCTTTCTTCTTGATGCTGACACGGGCCACGAGATTTTCTTCGTTCGGATCGACGAATTTCTTCGGCGCACCGGATTGGATGAGCTGTCCGAGCATGACGCCGCGTTCGCGCAGTTTCTTCGTAAGCGCGCGGGTATCCACGCCGGTTATCGCAGGCACACCGGATTCCTTAAGCCACGCCCCGAGCGATTTCTTCGCGGCGTGGTGCGAGTAATTCTCCGAATATTCGGCGACAACAAGCCCCGCGATCTGCATCTTCGCAGATTCGAAGAAGCGGCGGTCAGGAACACCGTAGTTACCGATGAGGGGATACGTGCACACAAGTATCTGTCCGGCGTAGGACGGGTCCGAAAGACTTTCGACGTAGCCGGTCATCCCGGTATTGAAGACGACTTCGCCCGCGGCCCACACGGGTGCGCCGAAGCTCTTGCCTTCAAACACCGTTCCGTCTTCAAGCAGGAGTTTCATATTTCGAGACAAAAAAATACACCCGGGCGGGTGTCTCTTTCGGCGCACATATCGGGGCTCATTAGATTTATATTGTACTCTCGACGAGCGGATAGTCAAATCGCGGTTGGCTGTGGATATGTGCTTTGAGTATACTCACCCCATGACCCGCAATGAGCTCAATAGGTACACGCTCCCCGACAGCCCCGGGGTGTATATATTCCGTGGTCCGCGCGGGAAGATACTTTATATCGGGAAGGCAGGGTCTTTGCGCGACAGGGTGCGAAGCTATTTTTCGTCCGATCTCGCCGCCGCGCGCAGTTCGGCCATCGCGGGGATGGTGCAGGAAGCGCGGACATTGACGTGGAAAGAGACAGATTCGGTGCTCGAAGCGCTCATCCTCGAAGCGAATCTCATCAAGCGCCATCAGCCGCGGTACAATGCCCGCGAAAAAGATAATAAGAGCTTCAACTACCTCGTACTCACGAAGGAAGAGTTCCCGCGCGTGCTCGTCGTGCGGGGACGGGAACTCTTCGGCAATTTTCTGAAAACTAAGAATTTCAAACTAAAAACTGTTTTCGGTCCCTACCCGCAAGGGCGCTCGCTCGCGGACGCCCTGAAGATCGTGCGGCGCATCTTCCCGTTCCGCGATTCGTGCACACCCGGCTCTGGCAAGCCGTGCTTCAATCGCCAGATCGGATTGTGCCCCGGCGTGTGCAGCGATGAAATGGGAAAGACAGAATATGCGCAGACGGTTCGGCACATCACGAAATTATTTTCGGGCAACTTCATGGGCCTCAAGCGCGCGCTCGCGAAAGAAATGCGCGCGGCGGCGAAAGCCGAGCGGTTCGAGAAAGCCGAAGAGCTCCGCCGACAGATCTCCGCACTCGAACACATTCGCGACGTTTCGCTCATCAGGGACGAGAAGAGGGTCGCTCCCGGCGGCGCGTTCTCGCCGGTTTCAGGGTCGGTCCGGATCGAAGCGTATGATGCCGCGCACACGGCCGGCGCAGAGACCGTCGCGGTCATGACCGTCGTCGAGAACGGCGAACCCGCCAAAAGTGAGTACCGCAAGTTCAAGATACGGGGCGCGAAGAACGACGACATCGCCGCGCTCACGGAAACGCTGACGCGCCGACTGGCGCACAGCGAGTGGCCGCTTCCGCGCGTCATCGCGGTCGATGGCGGCATAGCGCAGGTGCGGGCCGCGCAGCGCGTGCTGAAGGAAGCCGGTGTCTTCATCCCCGTGGTCGGCGTCGTCAAGAACGAATTTCATAAACCGGAGCGACTCGTCGGCGATGCGCCCGCCATCAAAGCGCACGAACGTGATATTTTGCTCGCGAACAGCGAAGCGCACCGGTTCGCCATTCAGTATCATCGGAGACGCCTTCGCGAGGGTCTCGGATACCGCGCGCAGTGATATACTGTTCTTATGGCGCGCACGATCGTCGGCATTCTGCGTGGAGGTCCTTCAAGCGAGTACAACCTTTCGCTCAAAACGGGAGCGGCGATGCAGGCCGCGCTTCCGGAAGAGCACTACGACGTGTGTGATATTTTCATCGACAAGCGGGGGGTGTGGCACGCGCGCGGCCTTCCTGTGGAACCCCTGCGCGCGATTTCCCAGCTTGATGTCGTCTTGAATGGCTTGCACGGGGGCGTCGGCGAGGATGGCACGATCCAGCGCATCCTAGAGCGCGCGAGCGTCGCGTATACCGGCTCGCGTGCGCGCGCGGCCGCCCTCTCGCTCAATAAGATCCGCGCGCGCGTCGCGCTCCTGCACGCGGGAGTCCGCATGCCGAACGCGGTGGCGTTCACGATGAACGACCGCATCGATACCGGCGAGATGGCGCGCGAAGCGTTCTCGGCATTCGCGCCGCCCTACATCGTGAAGCCGGCGAGCGAAGGTGCGGGTCATGGGCTCCGCATCGCGGCGCATATCGGAGAGCTTCCCGAGGCGATCGCCGACGTCCTCGATGAGTACGGCGCGGCCATCGTCGAAGAATATCTCACGGGAGATGAAGTCAGCGTGGGCATCTTAGAAGATTTCCGCGGCGAAGAACTCTATGCGCTCCCGCCCGCCCATGTCGTTCTTCCCGACGGCGCGCGGTTTTTTCATCCGGAAGCGCACGAACATGCGCAAGCGCGGCACGCGTGTCCGAGCAACTTCACGCCTGCGGAAAAACGCGCCATCGAAGATCTCGCGCGCACGGCGCACCGCGCGCTCGGGCTCTCGCATTTCTCGCGCTCCGACATCATCCTCACACGTCACGGCCCGTACCTTCTTGAGGTGAATGCGTTGCCCGGCCTCTACGCGGGCTCGTCATTCCCGCAGATGCTCGACGCGGTCGGCTCGTCGGTGCGAGAATTCCTCGAACACTCGATGCGTCTTGCCCGTCGGTAGGTTTGCCTTCATAATCTCCCTGTTTTGAGAGGGTCGTTAGCCCGCCTGACTGAATGACCTCAGTCATTCGGGCAGGCTCAGTTGGTACCCGCCCGACTGAACGATGTCAGTCGTTCGGGCGGGGAGCACCGCATATGAAATACACTGCTTACGTTCTCCAGGATGAAGACGGTAAATTATATAAGGGCATGACGAGTAATATGGTGCAACGATTGCGCGACCATAAAAGTGGTCACACCATAACGACTTCTAGGATGAAAGGCTTAACAGTTGCGTATACTGAAGAGTTTGATAGCTTTGAGCTTGCAAGAAAGCGAGAATTGTATTTCAAATCTGCTGCTGGCAGACGTTTTCTTGCGACAAAGTTGGGCCGTTAGCTCAGTTGGTAGAGCACCACATTTGCAATGTGGGGGTCAGCGGTTCGAATCCGCTACGGTCCACCAATGAAAGTCTCGATACTATTTTGGTATCGAGATTTTCACTAGGACTTTTGGAGCGGATTCGAACTTGAAAAGGGTCGGGAAAACAATTGTTTTCCCGCGGAGGAAGGCCTGCCTGCAGGCAGGAGTGGGAAAACGTGGGTTTCCCAGGGGTTCCTATCCGCTACGGTCCATAGGCGTTTCCATGGCATGCCGCGACCCTGTGCATAACCGTTTTGCGGCGGTGTATAGTGAATCTCATACAAGATAAACCCTACCGAGCGCGCGCATGAAAGAGACAATAGAACGCCGAAAGAACCGCGAATACGATCCGATTAAATTCATCGACGAGATCGCGGCGGTGAGCCGTGTAGACGGAAAGATGCCCGATCCCGAAAAGGCGATCGGCAGAGAGTGCTACGCGTTCTCCGAGCAGGAAGACGCCGCTTTTGAGGTCGCCGAGAAAACCGCCCAGCAGATCCTGCACGATCTCAAAAAGGGAGAGGACTACCGGGTTGAGCGCGACGGCGTCGGCAACCTGTACGTTCGCATGCTCTGCGGCGTGCCGGGCGCGCAGGCCGTCATGACCGGTTCGCACCTCGATTCCGTGCTCGAGGGAGGCAAATACGACGGCGTCGCGGGGGTCGCAGTGGGACTCGACATCCTCGCCGGCTTGGTGCGTGAGAAGAAACAGGGCGGAAAATTCGCGAGGGATTTCGTCGTCGCCGCATTCCGCTCCGAAGAGTCAAGCCCCCGCAACGGCATGGCCTGTGTCGGCAGTTCGATCGCGACAGGAACAATGAAAGATGAGGATTTCAAAAAGTTAATGTACGACAAAAGCAAGAAAATCAGCTTCCGCGACCATTTCATCCAGCGATACAAAGCGGAGAAGTACGGCCAGCTCGTGCATGAGATGCACAACCCAAGGATCCGGAAAGAGGATTTCGCCGCGTACATCGAAGTGCACATCGAACAGAGCGGCGTCACTGCGGCGCGCGGTAAGGACATCGGCATCGTGACCGAGGGCATCGGCGGCGCGCATCGGGAGGAGGCGAAGATGGCGTTGCCGCCGGAGCGTGTCGAGACGGAAAGGCAGGCGTACCGGAAAATCACCCTCACGTGCCTCGGCATACCGGACCACACCGGAGGCACTCCGCCGAACACCGCCTTCTACCGGGAAAAGCCGGAAGATGTGTGGTACCGGAAAGACGCGCTTGTCGCCATGTGCAATGTCATCAACAAGCTTCTCGGGCATCCGTCCAACGGTTCGGCCATCAAGGTGCTCGGCTCGCGACCGGAGAAAGCGACCGGCTACACAACAGTGCCGTCGCACCAGGTCACCGAACTTTTGGTGCCGAGTTCGGAGATGGAGAGCGTGCGAAAAAAACTTGAGACGCTGAAGAAAGAAACGGAGGAAACACTTGGCGTTCAGATGAGTTACGCGGATGAAGAATTCACGAAATCCTCGGCCGAGGTCGTCGATTCGGCCATCGTGCGTCGGATGATGAATCTTCCGGAGATCGTGAGCATCCTCGCGACGAAGGAATTCGGAAGGCAGCGGAGCGAAACAGGCACGACGCGCGCGACCGCCACGGACTACGTGCTCTCTCCGAACGGCGTCGAATACAAAGTGGATTTCAGGGAAGTGAACATTGAAGATCTGAAGCGCCTGCTTGAGGCGGTCCACGCACGGGAGGACATGACGCTCGGCAAAGGCACGTACACGAAGGTCTCCTCCAAGCCCCACTCACCCGTTGACGAGAAAATGGTCAAGAAGCTGATCGAATACGCGAAGGAACGCAAGATGTCCTTCGTCCTCATGCCTTCGATGGCGGGGCAGGATGCGGACCGGATGGCGGCAATTGGCATTCCCACGGTGATGGTATTCATCCGCCAGGACGACGGCATCAGCCACAACCCGCGCGAAAAAATGACCGCTCCGCACTTCTACAATGCCACGCCGGTGGTGCGGGATTTCGTCCTCGACATGCTGCGCGAAGGATGATCGACGGGCCCGCCAAATCAGAAATGCGAGGAGCGTTATTCTTTCGGGGTTGCCGAGTGAACCGAGGCGGTGGTGGGGCATATCCGAGCGTACGATATTGATCAGAGCCACCACGCACTCCACGCGTGGCTCATCAGTCGGGGTTTTGCTGGAAATGAGTCCGAACTTTTTGGTATAATGACCACCCCAAGAAACATTATGAAGATAATAATTAAGGTGTTTACGGTAATAATGCTTATTCCGTTTAGCATATTCATTGTTAATGCAATACGAGTTGGGTTTTCTTATGCACTACAATTATCTGCAGAACCGCTTTATCTTCTCGCAAACGGCTCGATTTCTTTCTTTTATTTACTTGAAGCCGTGGCGATAGTCGTTACTACGCTTTTTCTGCTATGGATATGGGAGCATTATTGGAATGAAACTAAATGGCTAATACTTATATTCTTTGTGGGCGTCATCGGGCTTGTCGTTATGGGTGTTCTCATTTCACACAGTACAAATTTAACCGGCTTACAATATCAAGGATGCGGTGCTTACTTGAGTACTGATTTTAATGTGGCAGTGGAAAAACAGAATACTTCTTTTTGCTCGAGCCCGCATGATTATGCGCGAGTGAATACTTACCTAGGATTCAAAGGGGGAGATTTTTGTATCTTACCGGGAGGAAACGTGGTGCGAATCGTACGGAGTCACTCGAATGAATTCGATCCGATTTTTAGCGCGCATTGCTTTGACGCAGTGGCTGTGCAAACTAAGCAACCTAAGCTGTGTCTCGAAACTAAAAGTAGTTATACATACGATGGTGCAGATCAAGGCACTGTAGATTGTGTTGAGAATTATGAAATTAGAAATGGAGATATCGCCGCATGCGAATTACTTACGCGAGATAAGCGCAATCATTGTATTTTTTCAGTAGCTTTAGCGGGTACTCGATCAGTCAAAACATGCGAAGCTATTGATACTGACAGCACATGGAGAAACTACTGCTTTGAACGCATGTCAGATAAAAACCTTAAATATACACCAGGACAATAAGCTTATTGTTGACAAGAAGTTGCGCATTTGCGCAGGCGGGGGTAATATGGCGTCGTAATGTAAGGTTTCCAATGCTTGAGGAGGTTTAATAAACCGAGGGGAGCAGGGGAATGGTTGGTTTACATTTTTAAACAGAAAACAATACACACAGAATCATGGCAAAGAAGTTGTATGTCGGCGGGCTGCCCTACAGCACGACCGATACAGAACTCAAGGAGGCATTCTCGCGCGCGGGAGCCGTCGCTTCGGCCGTCATCATCATGGACAAGATGAGCGGCCGTTCGAAGGGTTTCGGTTTCGTCGAGATGTCTTCCGATGAGGAAGCCCAGAAGGCGATCGAGATGATGAACGGGAAGGACTTCGGCGGACGCACGCTCACGGTGAACGAGGCGCGCCCGATGGAGGAGCGCCCGCGTCGCGATTTCCGCGGCGGCGGCAATGACCGCGGCGGCTACGGAGGCGGCAATGGCAGAAGCTGGTAAGTATTCTTACCGGGTTTCCCAGGCGGCCCCGCGGATCTTCCGCGGGGCCGCTGTCGTTTCGGCATGCTCCGGCGGCATGCTATCCACACGCGCGATACGCGTTGGAGCGACGCGTGCCGCATACTGTAAGCATCTATGACAGCTCTTGCAGATGCCGTTCCTTCGATCCCTCGCCGCGCGAAATTCGGTGCGCTCCATGCGCATCGCTTCTTATTCCGCATGGGATCGAGCATCGCGAACATCTTCGGATGGGTCTTCGTATTCCAGTATTTCTTCATACAGACAGGAGCTCTCGCGAAGGCGCTCGTCGGGACGGCGCTCATGTATTCTCTGGCACAGGCGATCATGATGCTCCTGACGCCGTTTGCCGCGGCGCACCTGCGCCGCGGCGTCAAGCGTTCTATTGTCTACGGAGCGCTTTTGGCAGGAGCGGCATACGTGTATTTGGGTGCCACGCTCGAAGGGACGTTCAGAGGCGAACCTGTAGGGTGGGGGATCGCGGTCTTCGCGATGCTCCTCGGAGCGTCGCGCTCTCTCTACTGGGTGCCGTATCAACTGCGCGCAACGAGTGACCGAAACGACCGCTCCCGCATGCCTCTTGTGCACGAAGCGGTAATCGCGCTCATGCCCATATTCGCAGGCATCACGCTCATGACGATCCCGTTCGGAGCCGAACGCATTTTGTTCGGAGCCGCCGTGTTCGTCGCGATATCGCTTTTTCCGCTCATCTCTCTCCAGGATGTTTCCGAAGGATTTTCGTGGAAGTACGGCGATACGTTCCGGAGACTTTTCGCGAGCCGGAATGAGCGCCTTCTCGCCGTCTCATTTACGCAGGGCGTGCAGGGGGTCTCGCTTTTCCTCTTGTGGCCGATCGCGGTGCTCCTTGTCGTCGGATTGAGCTATCAGACGCTCGGCGTTGTCATGAGCGCGACGCTCTTCGCGGTTCTCGCAGTACGCGCGGTCTATCGGCGATTCGTGAAAAGCGCGGGCGTGGAGCATTCAGGCACCATGCATGCGGTGCTCTCGGTCTCCGGCTGGGTCCTGCGCATCTTTGCAGGAACGCCGTTCGCCGTCTTTTTCATCGATTCATACTCATACATCAGCGCACCGGCGCGCACGCATGGCATTGACGTCTTCGCGTATGAGCAGGCGGCGGATCAGGGCTCGTTCGTCGACGAATACACCACGCTCAAAGAAATGGGTCTCGCGCTCGGGAGGATCGGGGGATGTCTCATCTTCGGGCTCTTTCTTCTATGGGTGCCGATCTCGTACGCCTTCGGCGGCGCGTTCCTCCTCGCCGCCGCCGCTTCCGCAGTTTCCGTCATCATCGAACGCTCCGCCGCACCGGCTGTGTACTAAAGCACCGCTTTGTGCTAGTTTCTCGACTAGAGCGGGTACGAGGGTATCCATCGATCGGTCTCGGCTGACCTGCCGTCCCCCCTCCCAGTCGGGGCTGATTGAGATGTCAGGTCTTCGGACCTGGCGTCTTTTGCGGTTGGCTCTTGCCCGGGCTGACCGCATTTTTTTGCAAAAAAAGAAGCGCGGGAACCATCGTGGCCCCGCGCTCCCAGAAGTCTCCCCCGTGCGGTCAGTTCGATCGCCGCCGACTTTCTCCCGCCAGAATTGCATTTTGCTGGCGGATATCCTCTGCGATCGCTTTCGCAACGAGAGGTTCGAGACGTTTCGCTAGGCCGTCGATGTCCTCAACCTGTCGGGCCCGATTGTTCGCGAATATGGCGCCGTAAGCTGCCTTTAAAGGCGGGAGTCGTTGGCCATGCTCCTTCGGCCGACTCAGAAAGACGGCGTCCTCGATTAGGCTTTCCTCAAGAGTTTTTGCCATCCGACCTCCTTTCAGGGTTTTGCCCGTGAGAACAGATCCCAGATGAATCTGTTCATAGGGGTTTTACGGAATAAGAGTCCGTACTCCGCCTTTCGATTCTTTGGTTGGGGAATCTGCCCACCATTCCGTAATATCCCTACTTCTCGGCGCATTCTGCCGACCGGGGTCGGATGTATACTTCTCTGCCTCGATTTCATTCCATGCTCCTTTCAATATTAGAATAGGTGGAACATCTGGAGCCAAAAGATCTGGCCAGGCCGCATTATCACACGAATGGGGGACTAGAGCAAGCTTTCCACGACCTCTTTCACGACTGCGCCGTCAGCTTGGCCTTTGAGTTCTTTCATAACGGCGCCCATGAACACGCCCATTTTCGATTTGTCGGTGAACCCGAGTTTTTCTTTGAGTTGTTTGGCAACCGCTTCGATTTGTTCACGCGGCATTTGCGCCGGCAGGTACTCCTCGAGTATCTTCATCTCGGCCCCTTCTTTTTGCGCGAGGTCTTCGCGCTTGCCCGCGCGGAACTGTTCTATCGAATCCCTCCGCTGTTTGACGCCGCGCTTGATGACGGCGAGCGCGTCGGCGTCGGGAATCGCTTCTTGCGGCCGGATGCCCTTGGCGACGAGTTCGTTGGTGAACGCGGCGAGAAGACCCCGCAGGACATTCGTCTTCAGGGCGTCGCGCGCCTTCATCGCGGCGTTCAATTCTTGTCGGATTTTCTCACTTAGCATTCCAGAATTATATCATGGTACAATCGCCCGCATGGAATGGCTCACTGTCGTACTTCTGCTCGCCGTACTCGTCCTCCTGTTCTTGCTGTATAAGCGCGGGCAGGCACCGAAAGAGGATTCGCAGGGCATGCTTCTTCTTCAGAGCCAGATGCAGGACTTGTCGCGCGCCGTCGAACAGAAATTGGGGGAAGGCGCGAATCGGATGTTCGAATCCATGAAGGCGCAGTTCAGCGAATCCCAGCGTTTGAGCGATCTCGTGACGCGCCAGCTCACGGAGGTGGCGCGCGAACAGACGAAGACGAACGAATCGACGCTCCGCTTCATGGCGATCGCCGACCAGCTCGCGAATCTCGAGAAGGTCCTGAAGCACCAGAAACAGCGAGGGAATCTCGGCGAAGCGTCGCTCGAACTCATTCTCGGCAACATCCTGCCGCCGGGTTCGTACAAGATGCAGTACGAATTCCCCGGCGGAGAGACGGTGGACGCGGTCATCATGACCAAAGAGGGCATCATCCCGATAGACGCCAAATTCTCGCTCGACAACTACAATCGGCTCTCGCAGGAGACGGACGAAACGCGCCGGGGGGAGCTCGAGAAGCAATTCAAGAATGACCTCAAGCTGCGCATCGACGAAACCTCGAAGTACGTGCGGCCGAAGGACGGGACGCTTCCGTTCGCCTTCATGTACATTCCGGCTGAAGGCATCTACTACGACCTCCTCATCAACGAAGTCGGCTCGGTGAAGGTGAACACGCGCAATCTCATCGATTATGCCTACAACGAGAAGAAGGTCATCATCGTCTCCCCGACGACGTTCGCCGCGTACCTACAATCCGTGCTCTACGGCTTCAAGGCGTTCAAGATCGAGGAGACGGCGAAGGACATTGCTAAAAATGTCGAGGCGTTGAGCAGGCACCTGAAGGCCTACGAGGACTACTACACAAAAGTAGGCAATGCGCTCTCGACGACCGTGAATCATTACAACGCCGGAACGAAAGAACTGGGGAAGATAGATAAGGACGTGCTGAAGATTACCGGCGAATCAGTCGGGTTTGAGCTTGGTTCCGTCGAAAAGCCGCTCCTTGAGGGAAAGGACTAGCATCCTTTCCCACCTCAAGCGAGTCTCGGGCCCAGCGAGCATCCTTCTATTGCATAGTTTGCCCCTCTGTGGCAGACTGTGCCGACATATGGCCAAGATCGCAATCATCGAGACGGGCGGCAAGCAATACCTCGTCACCCAGGACAGTGTTTTGAACGTGGAAAAGATCCCCGCCTCCGCCAGGACTTCGGCGGGCAAGGACGGTACGATAATTTTCGACAAGGTTTTGCTTGTGGACGACGGAAAAGAGACGAAAGTCGGTGCGCCTTATGTGGCGGGAGCAAGCGTCTCCGCCGAGCTCATCGAGGAAGGCCGCGCGCAGAAGGTGACCGTCATCCGCTATCGCCAGAAGAGCCGCTACTTCAAGAAACGAGGACACAGACAGCCGTTCACGAAAGTCCGCATCACCGCCCTCCCGTAGGGCCCATTAAAATCTTTGCCTGCTTTGTTGCGGGGCCCTTGCATCGCGCTCACCGTACATTTTGTACGCCTCGTGCGCCGCTTTCCCCGCGTCTCGCATACAGAGGATTTTAAATGGGCCCTGGGGAAAGACAGCCCTTCTTTTCTTTCACTTTCTGCCCGCGAGGACATTTTTAATTATTGACGAACAGACTGATATCCGCTTGATATATCTCCGCGGGAAAATACGATCTGCCACAGCGATAGTTGTTGTGACTTAACCATACCTGCCGCGCCCAAGAGGTAATAATTCCACATTCTACGGAAACGCTCATCATACTTCGTGTCCCCGTCTTTTCCTCTCAGATTTTTCAGTATATTCCAGTTGTTATTGAAATTTTTGTGCCAAGCGAGCAAAGTTGGGTAATAATCCATGCCAAATACATGCACGTCTTCTATATTTAAGATTCCCTCAGAGGCTTTTGTTATCTGGGCTAGAGAGGGAATTTGCGAGTTCGGGAAAATATATTTATGAGTCCAAGAGCTATTTGTCTTCTGAGAAGTTGGCTGACCTATGGTGTGAAGTAAGAAGAGTCCTTTGGGTTTTAGGCGCATGGCAATAATTTCCATAAACGTCTGATAGTTTTTCGACCCTACATGCTCAAACATTCCGACGGAAACCGCGTGGTCGAACTTTCTTTCGCCCCCCTTGGGATCCATAATAGGTTCTCTGTAGTCCTGGAATAATATTTCTATGGGCAGACCTCTACTTCTGGCTCTTCCATAATCGACTTGTTCTTTGGAAACGCTGATACCCACACCGTTTATTCCATACCGTTCTGCGGCATATATGAGGAATCCTCCCCAGCCGCAGCCGATATCGAGTACGCTGTCGCCCTTCTTCAACCCGATTTTTCTGCAAATTAAATCCAATTTTCTCTCTTGGGCTTCGTCGAGATTTCCAGCCCCATCCCTCCAGTACCCGCAGGAATAGATCATGCGTTTATCGAGCATATGTTCATAAAGATCATTGCCCACGTCGTAGTGTTCTTTGCCGACTTGATATGAACGATATTTGCTTTGCATATTTATGATACGTGCCTGAAGACCGTGCAATTTTTCTTGCCACGAAAGCCCGACTGCTTGTCTGTCGAGTTTGGCAGAGGTGACCTTATACGCCCATTCAGCAAGTTGGTCAGTGTCCCAGTCACCATCCATATAGGACTCCCCTATAGCCAATTCGCCTCCCTTAAGTACCCGCCCATAAAAACGCGGGTTATGAACTTTCATATCCCACGGACGATCGCCGTTTATTTTAACGTCGGCGATTAAAAATAATTTTCTAAGAATGTCTTCGTACTTTTTATTCATGATCGAGACTTTTATTTTATATACAACACCCACAATACCCCGCTACTTCCTGCCCGCGAGGGCATTTTTTATCGTGTCCGGGTCGGCGTATTCGAGTTCGCTCCCCGTCGAAAGGCCGCGGCCGAGCGCCGTTATGGAGAATTTGTGCGTGCCCGCGAGCGGAGCCAGCTCTTCGCGCACGCGGATAGCGGTGGCGTCTCCTTCAGGGTTTGCTGGGAAGGCGAGTATGACTTCCCGCAGGCCTTTTTTTGCTCGGCCGGGTATGGATTCGAGAAGTTCGCGGATGCGCAGGCCGTTCGTTTTCTCCGAGGCGAGCGAGATGGTGCCGCCCAAGACGAAGTACCGGCCGCGGTAGGTGCCGCTGCGCTCCAACGCCTGAAGATCCGCGTCGCTTGAGACGACGGCGAGAAGCCCCGCGTCGCGTTCTTTGTTCGCACACATCGAGCACACATCGCGGGCGCCAGAGTGGAATCGCATGCATTCATTGCACCGGCGCACCGAGCCGCCGAGCCCCGAGACGGCGTCCACGAGTTCGCGGCGGATGGCGGGCGAGGCGCGCAGGAGAAAATGCACGAAGCGTTCCGCCTGCCGCGGGCCGATGCCCGGGAAGCGCTGGAAAATAGCCGACAATCGTTCGATGGGGTCCATTGTCTAGAAGGGACTGTCTCCCTCGACCTGCGCTTCCGCGGCGAAATCGCCGAAATCGCTCTTCTCGATGGGGAGGAAGGTCGTCTTCTCCTCGTCGAAGCGGAGCTCGACTTTGCCCACGGGGCCGTTGCGGTGTTTTTCGATCATGATCTCCGCGATGCCCGGTCGGTCGGAATTCTCGTTCATCTTGTCGTCGCGGTGGATGAACATGACGACGTCGGCGTCCTGTTCGATGGAGCCGGAATCGCGGAGGTCGGAGAGGCGCGGCTTGCCGCGGCGGCTTTCGATGGCGCGCGAGAGCTGGGAGAGCGCGAGGACGGGCACGTCGAGCTCGCGCGCCATCGATTTGAGCGCCCGCGATATTTCGGTCACCTGCTGGACCATCGAAGAGTCGGCGCGGGTATGCAGAGGCGTGATGAGCTGGAGGTAGTCGACGATGACGAGTCCGAGGTCCTTCTCCATCTTGAGGCGGCGCGCGACGGAGCGCATGGAGAGCACGGTCGAGCCCGGCTTGTCGTCGATGTAGATGGGCGCTTCGGACAAGGTCGCGATGCCGGCCTGCAGGCGCTCGTACTCGTCGTCCCTCGAGATCTTTCCCGTGCGCAGGCGCCACGAATTCACGCCTGCCTGCGCGGCGAGCATTCTGTCGACAAGCTGCTGCGAGCTCATTTCGAGCGAGAAGATGCCCACGGCCGTGCCGTGCTTCGTCGCAGTTTGCCGCGCGATATCGAGCGCGAGCGCGGTCTTTCCCATCGAGGGACGCGCGGCGAGGATGATAAGGTCGGATTTCTGGAGGCCTGCGAGCATGTTGTCGAGCTGGGTGAAGCCGGTGGGAACTCCGCGGATAGTGCCGCTGTGTTTCTGGAGATGTTCGAGCCGCTCCCACGCTTCGGCGAGCTCGTCTTTAATTGCGGTGAACGACTGGAGGAGCGGCGAGTTCGTCACCTTGAACACGGCGGCCTGCGCCTCGTCGAGGACTTCCTCGATCTCGCGGTCTTCCTGGAAGCCGAGCTCTCCGATGGTCGCGGCGGCGTCGATGAGCGCGCGCAGGACGTACTTTGATTGGACGATATGCGCATAGTGGGGGGCGCTCCCGGGAGACGCGGCGGCATTCGCGACTTCGGAGAGGTATGCGCCACCGCCGATCTGCGCGAGCTGTTTGCGCTCCTTCAGCTTGCCCGAGACCGTCACGACGTCGATGGGCTCGCCTTTCGAATAAAGGGAGAGCATCGCGTCGTAGATGAGGCGGTGCTTTCCGGCGTAGAACGAATCGATGCCGACGACGTCCGCGACCTCATACATCGCGTTCTGGTTGAGCATCAAAGCACCGAGGAGCGCGCGCTCCATCTCGACATCTTGCGGGGGCACTCGCGGGCCGGTTTCTGCCATGGGGCGATTCTAGCACGGGATGCTTTCGTGCGAACGTGCCGGGGAAAGCCGTTTGCTGGGACTTGTCTGTGTTTTGAATGTGGAAAAGTCGCTTTCGGCCATCGCCTACTTGCACTCCTTTTGAGGGTATGGTATTGTGCTAATACAACTTAAAACATAGTAATAATTATAGTCAATTATCCAGCCATTATGCTCTCATTTTCACCGCGCAATGTTACGAAAGACCTCCTCTCGGACCTCTCCGAGCGCTCTCGGCATGTGCTCACAGACCGTTTCGGGCTCAATCAGAAGGGCATGGAGCGCACGCTCGACGCCATCGGCAAGGAATACGGCATCACGCGCGAGCGCATCCGCCAGATCGAGAATCACGGTGTCTCTATGGTGCGCGAATCGTCGCACTACGCGAAGCACGCTCCGGCATTCGAGGACTTGAAGCGCACGCTCCACATTTTGGGCGGCGTGCTTCCGCATTCGTTCATCGTGACGGAATTGCCGGCGAGCGCGGCGGATCGCAACCACCTCGTTTTCCTGCTCACGGTCGGCCATCATTTCAACGACCGCCGCGAAGACAATGATTTTCACGCGCGATGGTACATCGATGAACAGCTTGCCGACACGGTAGAGCGCGCGCTCTCGAATCTGTACGCCTCGATGGAGGCGGACCGGCTCACACCCGAAGAGGAGTTTCTCCAGCTCTTCGCGAAGGCGCTCAAGCAGGAAGGCGTGAAGAATCGGCCGAACGAAGTGCTTTCGCGCTGGCTCATGATCTCGAAGCGCATCGGCCGCAATCCGCTCGGCGAGTGGGGGAGGATGGATTCGCCGCACGTGCGCATCAAGAACACGCGCGATTTCGCATACCTCACTTTGAAGCGCCACGGCTCGCCCATGCACTTCACGGAAGTCGCCAAGGGCATCGAGAAGCTCTTCAACCGCGAAACGCACCCCGCGACGACGCACAACGAACTCATCAAGGATAACCGCTTCGTCCTCGTCGGGCGCGGCCTGTATGCGCTCAAGGAATGGGGCTACGAGCCGGGCGTCGTGCGCGATGTCATCCGCGGCATCCTGGCGCGCGAAGCGATGCCGCTCACCCGCGAAGAGATCATTGAGCGCGTGAAGCGCGAGCGCTACGTGAAAGACGCCACCATCGCCGTCAATCTCCAACACAACATGTTCGTGCGCATGCCGGACGGCAAGTTCACGCTCGCAAAATAACCCTTCGAGGCCGCTTCGTCTCGTCCTCGTGTGAGTAACGCCGCATCGGCAGGCGGGCCCATGGTACGATGAACTCGTATGGTGGAAGGGCCGAAGACCGATTTTAAAGAATTCCTCGAAGTTCTCGTCAGCTTCGATTGGCACGAGTGGACGGAGTGGATCGCCGAGTGGGGGATGTCACGCGCGCTCTTCCTTTCGACTGTGTACGCGGCCATGCTCTTCGTACTCTCGACGCAGATCCCCAATTTTCTCCTCTTTGCGTTCGGTTGGCTCGTGGGCACCGCGCCCGTGTGGCTTCCGATCGCGTTCATCATCGGCTACTACCGCGTGTGGGTATGGTATGCCCATTCCATCTACCTCGCGGGCCGCAACCCGGTCCTCCTCGAGATGAAGATACCCCGCGAGATCACGAAATCGCCGCGCGCGATGGAAACCGCGCTCACGGGCTTCTGGTACTCGTCCGGTGAAGTCACCTTCCTGCACCGCGTGTGGAAGGGGCAGGTGCGCCCGTGGTTCTCGTTCGAGATCGCTTCGTTCGGCGGCGAGGTCCATTTCTACGTATGGACGTGGAAAGCGTGGAGGAACGCCATCGAGGCGCACCTCTATTCGCAGTACCCGGAGATCGAGCTCGTCGAGGTCGAGGATTACTCCCAGAAGTTCGTCTTCGACCCGAAGATCCACACCTGCTACTGCACCGATTACCGGCTCGAGCCGCCCGACAAAAAGAATATCGATGCGTACCCAATAAGGACCTACGTCGATATCGAGCTCGACCAGGACCCGAAGGAAGAATTCAAAGTGGATCCTCTGGCGACGGTGCTTGAGTTCATGAGCAGCATCAAGCCGACCCAGCAGGTCTGGCTGCAGATCATCTTCCGCCAGCATGGGAGTACGGGCGCTCTCGTAAAGACCGCGAGTCCCTGGAAGAAAATGGTGCAGGAGGAAGTCGAGAAGATCCGTCTGGAGTCGGCGGTATTCCCCGAGGAACTGCCGGAGCACATTTCCGAGGAGCGATTGAAAGCGGCGCGCCCGCGCGGCACGTGGAAACAGGCCGAGCAGGTGAAGACGATGGAGCGGAATCTCGGCAAGCTTCCCTTCGACGTCGGCGTGCGCGGCATCTTCATCTCGCGGCCCGAGGATTTCTCGAGCCCGGGGTACACGAGCGTGCGCTGGATATGGCGCCCGTTCGCCAACCCCAACTACATGAGCCAGCTGCGTCCGCGCCGCTGGCACAATCCGTTCGACTACCCGTGGCAGGATTTCCACGATTTTCGCTGGAATCTCCAGACCCGGCGCTTCATCGACGCCTTTCGGCGCCGTTCGTACTTCCATACGCCATGGGAGACGCCGTACAACATCATGACGAATGAAGTCATCGCGACCATCTTCCATCCGCCGAGCCGTACGGTGATGACCCCCGGCCTCACCCGTATCTCGTCGACGAAAGCCGCGCCGCCGCCGAACCTCCCCAAATAAGCCGAAGGGGCTTCCGCTATGCAGCATCCCTTCAGGAGATTCCTTGAACGCGCGCTCAACGCGTATGAACGGATGCAAGAGAAACTCTCCGTGCGCTCCCGCGAGCACACGAACCGCCGCACGATCACTATCCTCATCGTCGTCGGCAGCATCGCGACCATTCTGTACCTCGCTGTCGTACGGCCGCCGGACAATTTCCCCATAGGGGAGCTTGTGGGCATCCAACAGGGGGCGACGCTCCAGGACGCGAGCACGATACTTCAAGAGGACGGGGTCGTCCGTTCGGCAACGGCTCTCCGGATCATCGTTTTCCTCCTCGGGCATGAGCGGGATGTGCATGCCGGCGACTACCTTTTCAAAGAGCCGCAAGATCTTTTCTCCGTCGCGCGCGCGATCTCGATCGGCGCATACGGGCTCGAACCTCTGCGTATCCGCATTCCTGAAGGAGCGACGACGGGAGAGATGGCGATCATTTTCGGCGGACGCCTCCAGCGCTTCAATGCGGAACGCTTTCTCGCGCAAGCGCGCCCGGAAGAGGGGTACTTGTTCCCGGATACGTATTTCTTCCTGCCGAACGCGACGGAAGATCTCGTGATACGGACGATGCGGCAGAATTTCGACACGCATGAGGCGACCATCGATGCCGAAGTGAAAGCGTTCGGGAAGCCCTTGAAGGATGTCGTCATCATGGCCTCGCTCATCGAGCGCGAAGCGAAAACGATGGAAGACCGGCGGATGATCGCGGGTGTCTTGTGGAACCGACTGCAGCGGGGGATGTTCCTGCAGGTCGATGCGACGTTCTTCTATACGATGGGCAAGGGCACCTACCAGCTGACGACCGCGGATCTCGCGAGCGACTCTCCCTACAACACGTATAAGCACGGAGGGCTCCCGCCGGGCCCGATCGGGAGCCCGAGCTTGTCGTCGCTCGAGGCGACGGTAACGCCGATCAAGCACAACTACCTGTATTATCTCGCCGACAAGCACGGTGTCACCCATTACAGCGCGACGTACGCGGAACATCTCCGCAAGAAGCAGCTGTACGTAAATTGATTATCCCGTGCCGGGAGAGGCCGTTTTGGTATATTGAAGGACATGGCAAAAACGGTTTTCGTCGGTCTTTCCGGTGGTGTTGACAGCGCCGTCTCGGCCGCGCTCCTCAAGGAGCGCGGCTTCAAGGTCGTCGGCGTGTTCATTAAGATATGGCAGCCGGAATTCATCGAATGCACCTGGGCCGCCGATCGTCTCGACGCGATGCGCGCGGCGGTCTCGCTCGACGTTCCGTTCCGCGAGATCGACTTCTCGCAGGAATATAAGAAAGAGGTCGTCGGGCAGATGATCGCCGATTACGCCGCGGGCATCACACCGAACCCGGACGTCCTCTGCAACAGGAGCATCAAGTTCGGAAGCTTCCTGCGCTACGCGCAAACGGAAGGAGCGGATTACATCGCGACCGGCCACTACGCCCGCATCGCCGAGTCGGGGGGCACGTATTCGCTCATGCGCGGCAAAGACCCAGACAAGGATCAATCATATTTCCTGCATCTCTTGGGGCAGGCCGGCCTTTCCCGCACGCTTTTTCCCGTGGGCGGTCTCTTGAAAACGGAAGTGCGGGCTCATGCGCGGCGTCTGCGTCTTCCCGTCGCTCTGAAACCGGACAGCCAGGGCCTCTGCTTCGTCGGCGATGTCTCCATGAAAGATTTTCTCGCGCGCTTTGTGCGCCTTGAGAAGGGCATCGTGCTCGATGCGGCGGGCTCTTCCATCGGGGAGCACGATGGAGCGGCGCTCTATACGATAGGGCAGCGCCATGGTTTTTCCATCACGAATGCGGCGGAAGCGAAGACACCGCATTATGTTGTCGGCATCGACGCGAAAGCGAATACGATACGCGTCTCGACGGATCCGAAAGACGCGGCCAGGAGCACGGCTGCTATCGAGCGCATGCATTGGATAGAGGGCGCGCCGCACATGCCTTTCGACGTGTCCGTGCAGGCGCGTTATCGGGAAACGCCCGCGGCAGCGAGCGTGAATGAAGCAGGCAGGCGCACGGTCGTCTCGTTCCGCGAACCGCACGTCGTCTCTCCGGGGCAGTCGCTCGTTTGCTACGACGGCGAGCGATGCCTCGGCGGGGGACCGATAGAAAAAAACTGCCCGTAATGCGCCGCTAGAAAATACATTCGTCTCATTCGGCCGATGTATTCACATTTTTCCCTATCCTCCGCGCGTTAAACCCGATACACTGGTGCAATGAGTGTTCTCATCACGAAAGCTGACGGCGAACAGGAAGTGTTCAATCCGACGAAATTGCAGAACTCGCTCGCGAAAGCGGGAGCGGCACCGGCCATACGCGAGCGCGTGGTCGCGCATGTCACGAAGGAGCTGCGGCCGGGCATGACGACTGAAGAGATCTATCGCCACGCGTTCGATATCCTGCGGAAAGAAGAAATGGCGCCGGTCGCCGCGCGCTATTCCATCAAGCGCGCGGTCTTCGAGCTCGGCCCTTCGGGATTCCCATTCGAGCAGTTCTTGGCCGAAGTCTTTCGCGCGCACGGCTGGAGCGCGCGCACGGGCATGGCGCTCGTCGGCCGCTGCGCGCCGCACGAAGTGGATGTGCTCATGGAGAAAGACGGGCGACGCGTCGGCATCGAAGCGAAGTTCCACAATGACGCGAGCGGGAAGACGGACATCAAAGACGCGCTTTATGTGCACGCGCGCTACGAAGATCTGCGCAACACGTCCGAGAAATCTTCGCGCGTGGATGAGGGATGGCTCGTGACGAACACCCGCTTCACGCGCAATGCCATCCGCTATTCCCAATGTTCGAACCTGACGCTCCTCGCCTGGGATTACCCGCACGGCCATGGCCTCTTTGCGATGATCGAGGAAGCGAAAGTGCACCCCATCACGTGCCTCACGACGCTTTCAGAAGGGGAGAAGCACCGCCTGCTCGACAACAAGATCGTGCTCTGCAAGAACATCCAGGTCGCGCATTTGCTGGAGGAGTACGGCGTGAAGCCCGCACGGATCCCGCAGGTAATGGACGAAGCGAAGCTCCTTTGCGGCGTCTAAGAGTTGTATCCACAGTGATACGCAATATTCGTTATTTCGCGGGGTATACTCCCAGTATGCATGTGGTCTCGCAATTCGTCGATCCGACGATAGTCGTCTTCGGGAAGCTCTTTCTCGCGGCGCTCTTGGGCGGCATCATCGGCACGGAACGCGCCGTCTTGGCGCGGCAGGCGGCCGGCACGCGGACATTCGGCCTCGTCGCCCTCGGCGCGTGCCTCTTCATTGTCGCCGGGAATCATGTCGATGCCGCGTTCCTCGGCATCGTCAATCTGGAGCCGATGCAGATCGCGTCGGCCGTCGTCACCGGCATCGGCTTCATCGGCGGCGGACTCATTATCTTCCGGGGCGAGGCGCTCCACGGCGTGACGACCGCGGCGGGGCTCTGGATCGCGGCAGGCGTCGGCATCGCCGTCGGCTTCGGCATGTACAGCGTAGCCATCTTCACCTCGATGCTCGTTCTCGGCATGTTCTCCGGCATGTGGTACATCGAAAATCGCTTCAAGCATTGGTTCACGGAACGCACTATCGAAGGACACGGCACCAGTACTGAAAACCGGGTATAATACCCGCATGCCCCCGAAACTTTACGCGAAACGCGTCCGCAACCTGTTCGACCCGAATTCCGACGAGGAGTTCCGCGTGAGCCGCAGCAAGATAGACCTCTTCCACGAGTGCCCGCGCTGTTTCTATCTCGACGTCCGCCTCGGCATCCCGCGGCCGTCGTTCCCAGCCTTCACCCTCAATAACGCCGTCGACGAGCTGATGAAGCGCGAGTTCGACCTGCATCGCGCGAAGGACGAGGCGCACCCTTTGATGAAGACGTACAAGATAGATGCGGTGCCTTTGAGTGATCCCCGCATGGAAGAATGGCGCGACGCTCTGCGGCGTGGTATCCAGTACCACCACAAAAAAACCGGTCTCGTCTTCCGCGGCGGCGTGGACGACATCTGGGTCACTCCGAAAGGCGAACTCATCGTCGTGGACTACAAGGCGACGAGCAAGAAGGAGGAAGTGAACATCGACGGCTATTGGCAGAAGGGATATAAGCGGCAAGTCGAGATATACCAATGGCTCTTGCGCGGTATCGGGGAGAAAGTCTCATCGACGGCATATTTCGTGTATGTGAACGGCAGAAGCGACTCGGAATCATTCGACGGCAGGCTCGATTTCGACGTGAAAATAATCCCGCACAAAGGCGACGATTCGTGGGTGGAGCCGCTCGTTATCCAGCTTGCGGAGTGCCTGCGCAGCGACGAGGTGCCTGCGGCCGCGCACGAGTGCGAATACTGCCGCTATCGCGAAGCCGCCGGCAAAGAATTGCAGGGACTCGCAAAAGCAAAGAAAGTAGGGAAGGCGGCACCCTCGCACGGCGACGGCACACTCGGGATCTAAAATCTTGTCAAAACCATGAACGATTTACTTTATTTGCTTCAAAATATCAACGTCCCGATCTTGGTCGTCCTATCCGGGTATCTCATCCCGGGGTATATCACTGCTTTCATACTGCATCATTATCTCAAGCCAGGCCTCATCCGCTCCCTTTTGCTTGTTCCGCTTCTTCTATTCCTCTACTTTGGAATAATTACAGTTCTGTCTCCCACTTTCCATTTTATCGATCCTTTTGGTTTTGATATCGTTATCGTTCTCGGATTTTACGGAACTTTCTTTGGCATACCCCTGGCCGTCGCTTTTGCGGCGTATCTGTTGTATCGGTGGGAGAAAAACAAAGGGTAGTAGTATGATTGTTCCATGGCCGAAAAGCAGGAACAGGGAGCGGATATCAAGATAGAAAGCTCCTGGAAAGAGGCGCTCAAAGATGAGTTCGGACAGGATTACTTCAGGCAACTGCGGGAGTTCGTGAAGGGGGAGTATCAGCACGCGATTGTGTATCCCGCGCCGAAGAACATCTTCCGCGCTTTCGAGCTTTGCCCATTCGATAAAGTCGAGGTCGTGATACTGGGGCAGGACCCGTACCACGGCCCCAAGCAAGCCAACGGCCTTTGTTTCGCGGTGAGCGAGGGAGTGTCTTTACCACCGTCGCTCCAAAACATTTTCAAGGAGATAGAAAGCGATTTAGGTCAGAAGCTCGTGCATCGAACGGGCGATTTGGAGCGCTGGGCCAAGCAGGGGGTGCTCCTCCTCAATGCGACGCTTACCGTTGCCGCGCGCACGCCTGGTTCGCATCAAGGGAAGGGATGGGAGGAATTCACCGATGCGGTCATACGCAAGCTCTCCGACGAGCGGGAGAATCTCGTCTTCATCCTCTGGGGCAATTACGCCAGAGCCAAAGGCGCGCACATCGATCGCACAAAGCATCTCGTCATCGAATCCGCGCACCCTTCGCCCTTTTCAGCCGCCAACGGCTTCTTCGGCTCAAAATCTTTCAGCAAAACGAACGAGTATCTAGAATCTCACGGCAAAAAGCCGATTGATTGGTTGTGATTCAATCTAGGATAGAATGGAATATATGATTGAACAATTTGATTCGACTCCTAAACCAAAGTTGCCACCGCTTGATGAAATGGTTAAAGGCGTTCTGACACCGAGTGGTATCGGTGATACGAGAAACAATTTCGCTGCATATAGCTTATGGCTTGCAGAACCAAGTTTCTGGCCAAGGGTCAGACATGCTCAAACTTATGAAGAGTACATCGGAGAGACATACCGAAATTTTCCGGGTCTTGTGGCCGCAGTCATTGCGGCGAGTGATAAACCGTTTGTAGAAGCGTACGATACCATTGTGCAAAGAGTTAATATTGCGATAGGGACGGGTGTAACATCTCAAGAACAGGCAAGTGTAGTTGGATCTATAGTAAAAGAGGCAAACGCTCTGATAGATAATTATTGCCGAACACTTCGAAGTGGAGTTTAAACGTGTAGAAGCGATGTCAGAGGTTCCTTATGCAAATGCGGGCCGATGATGGCGAGGTTTAATGATTCGGTGCGAAGAATGTCGCGGGCGACGCGCTCTATGTCTGCGGCAGTCACCTTGTCCACACCTTTAAGCGTCTCTTCGAGCGTCCTGATGCGACCGAGGTTGATGAGCGATGTCGCCGCGTGTCCGGCGACTTCGTCGCTTGTTTCGAGAGCGAGCGTCATCGTGCCTTTGATGTACGCTTTCGCTTTCTTTAGCTCTGCCGCGGAAACTTTCTCGCGCTTTATCTTGCGGAACTCGGCGAGTATCGTTTCGACGGTCTTCTCCAGCTTGCCGTGCTCCACACCTGCCTGTACGACGAAGTAGCCGGTATCCGGATACCGCTCCGCCCACGCGTGCACGGAATAGGCGAGCCCGCGCTTCTCGCGCACTTCGAGAAAGAGACGGCTCGACATGCCTCCGCCGAGGATAATCGAGAGAACCGCAAGCGCATATTCATCTTTGTGCAGGTACGGATACGCCGGAACGCCAAACATGAGTTGGGTCTGATCGGTCTTCTTCTCCTTTATCGCAATGCGGGGAGCATTTTGCGTCGTCGCGTAGGGAACGTGCACGGGCGGGGCGCTGGGTTTGAGGTGCCCGAATTCTTTCTTTATTTTCGTCAGGACCTTCTCCTCGGGGAACGAGCCCGCAATGCAGACGACCGTATTGCCCGGCGTATAGTGTTTCTTGAAATAATTCGTGAAATCGCCGCGCTGGAACGCACGGATATTCTCCTTGGGCCCCAGTATCGTGCGGCCGAGCGGATGCTCTTTGCCGAAAATGAGTGCGTCGAAGACATTGTCTACGGTGCGCATCGGCATGTCTTCGTACATGTCGATTTCTTGGATGATGGCCCCGCGTTCTTTTGCAATTTCTTTGCCGGGCAGAGTGGAATTGAGAAAGATGTCGCCGATGACGTCGAGCGCAGTATCAAGATAGCGAGCGCTCACTTTCGCATAATAGGCCGTTCGATCTTTCGCGGTGAAGGCATTGTAGACGCTCCCGACGGTGTCGAGTTCCTCGCTGATAGCCCGCGCGCTCGGACGCTTTTTCGTCCCCTTGAAGAACATGTGTTCGAGGAAGTGCGCGAGGCCGTTCTCGCGTTCGGTCTCGTAGCGCGAGCCGGTACCCGTCATCACGATAACGGTCGCAGTCTTGTTGTTCGGCATCGGAACGAGGACGATCCGTAGGCCGTTTTTCAAGGTGTGGATGTGGTAGTCCATAGCCGGGCAATAGTATCGCTTCACCCCGGCCATAGCAACCGACCGCCCGCCTCATGTATAATTGTCTCTCATGAACGTCAACGACATCCGCACCCGGTACCTCGAATTCTTCAAGAAGAGAGGCCACACCGCCATTCCCTCGGCACCGCTTCTTCCCGAGAACGACCCGACGACGCTCTTCACCGGAAGCGGGATGCAGCCCTTGGTGCCGTATCTCTTGGGCCTCGACCATCCGGAAGGGAAGCGCCTCGTCAATTCGCAGAAATGTTTCCGCGCGCTCGACATCGATGAAGTGGGAGACAACCGCCACACGACCTTTTTCGAGATGCTCGGCAACTGGTCGCTCGGCGATTATTTCAAGAAGGAGCAATTGCCATTCATCTTCGAATTCCTCACCAAAGAGATAGGTATTCCGAAAGACCGCCTGTGGGTGACGTGTTTCCAGGGCGATGAGAAACTGGACCTCCCGCGCGACGATGAATCTACGGAGATCTGGAAGAAGCTCGGGATACCGGAGGAACGTATCCGCTTTTACGGCTCGGAGAAAAATTGGTGGAGCCGCGCCGGCGTACCGGAGAACATGCCCGCAGGCGAGCCGGGCGGGCCCGATTCGGAGATTTTCTACGATTTCGGAACGCCGCACGACGCGAAATACGGGCCCGAGTGCCACCCGAACTGCGACTGCGGGCGCTTCCTCGAGATAGGGAATTCCGTTTTCATGCAGTACATCAAGAAAGAGGACGGTTCGTTCGCGCTTCTGCCGAAGCAGAATGTGGATTTCGGCGGGGGAGTCGAGCGCATCGCCGCGGCGGCGAATGATAACCCGGATATTTTCGCGACGGACGTGTTCGCAGACATCATTCTGCTTCTCGAACAGTATGCGGATGAGGGGAAGACGTACGACAACTCCACATGCACGAGGAGCTATCGCATCATTGCCGACCACATCCGCGCGGCGACGTTCATGATCGCCGATGGCGTGCGTCCGTCGAACACGGAGCGCGGATACATCCTGCGCCGCCTCATCCGCCGCGCGACACAGCACGCGACGGCGCTCGGCGCGGCCCAGGGACAGGAACGGGAGAATGAGCTCGTCCGCGCCGCGAGCTTGGTCATCGAGAAATACAAAAGCGCGTACCCGGAATTGGATGGCGAACAGATGTACGAAACCATCGCAGACACGATTTGGCGCGAGGAGAAGCAATTCGCGCATACGCTCGAACAGGGCTTGCGCGAGTTCGAGAAAATGGCGACGGGTCCGATCTCGGGCGAGCAGGGGTACCTTCTCTTCACGACGTACGGCTTCCCGTTCGAGATGACGATCGAACTCGCGCGCGAGCGCGGAGTCAGCGTGGACGAGAAAGGATTCCGCGAGCACATGCAAAAGCACCGCGAACTCTCGCGCGCCGGAGCCGAGCAGAAGTTCAAGGGCGGCCTCGCCGACCATTCCGAAGCGACGACGCGCCTGCACACCGCTCATCACCTTCTTTTGAAAGCGCTTCAGCTCGTGCTCGGCCCGAACGTGAAGCAGAGGGGGAGCAACATCACCGCGGAGCGCCTGCGGGTAGATTTTTCACACGGCGCAAAGATGACCCCCGAGCAGATAGCCGAAGTCGAGCAGATAGTGAACGAGAAGATACGCGAAGAACTTCCCGTCGTCTGCTCGACGCTTCCGAAAGAGGAAGCGGAGAAGCTCGGCGCGGAGCATGAGTTCGGCGTAAAGTACCCGGACATGGTCTCCGTCTATTCAGTCGGGCCGAAAACAGCGACGCAAGAAGACCCGCGATTCGCGGAAGCGTTCTCGATAGAGTTCTGCGGCGGCCCGCATGTGGAGAACACGCGCAAACTCAAGGGTACATTCAAGATACAGAAAGAAGAAGCCGTCGCGGCGGGCATCCGTCGCATCAAGGCGGTCTTGCTTTGATACCCTCTATACGCACAGCGCAGCGTGAATCGCACATTATGCGCAAGCATGTTTGTTATACTTATGTTCAATGTTCGGCATATCCTCCAGTGAAGAGAGCGGGAGAGTGGTCGCCGTCGCTGACGTCGGCTCCGCGAGCGCGAGCGTCGCCATCGCGCACATCCTCCCGGGAAACCCGGCGGCCGTTCTCGTCGCGAAACGGCTAATGCTGCCGCTCGAAGAGCGCACTCCCGAGCAGGCGAAAGCCGGCGTCGTGACGCTCCTCTCTACAGTCGCCGAAAAGGCGCTCGCGGCATACGCGGAAAGCTACGCGAAGCGCGGAAAATCCGTTTCCTCCGTCTACGCGGTCATCCGGGCTCCGTGGGTCCGCTCGAGAACGGCGCGGGCCATGACCATATTCGAACGCGAGGAGACGATCACGGAGGAGATACTCTCCGGTCTCGCGCGCCAAGCGCTCGGGACCGAGCAGGAACCCGTCCTCGCCAGCCTCATCGGTTTAGGCGTCATCAAAGTGGAGCTGAACGGGTATGTGACGACGAATCCGCTCGGCAAGTCCGCGCACGCGGCCGCCGTCTCGGCGCTCGTATCGGAATGCGAATCCGCGGTGCGCGCGCAAGTGACGGAGGCCCTTCAGCGGGTGTTCGGAACTCCGCCCATCCTGCGCGCACAAGAACGCGCGCTCATCTCCATCATGCACGAAAGCCCGCTCCGACCGCACAACCAGACGATCATTGATATCGGGAGCGACGCGACCGAATGCATCGTCATACGCAAGGGAGTTGCGGCGGATCACGCACTCGTCGCGGAGGGGACATACTCGATGCTCAAGCGCGTCTCGGGCGGAGGATTGCCGGATGAGACGCTTTCGGTCATGCGCATGATGAATAAAGACGCCTGCAGCAGCGATGCCTGCAAAGCGCTCAGTGAATCGCTCGCGCGCGCCGAGCCGGATCTGGTGCGCGTTTTCGGCGAGGCGCTCGGCAAGCTTGCGGCAGTGCGGCGCCTTCCCAACGACATGCTCATCGCGGTCGATCCGGAATTCGCGCCCTGGCTCGTCCGTTTCTTCTCCCGCATCGATTTCGGACAGTTCACCGTCACGACCCAGCCCTTCGCCCCTTCGATACTCGTTCCGCAGGACCTCGATGAGCACGTCCTCTCGGACGAAGGGAAGGAGATCGACTTCTCGCTCGCGCTCGCGGTTTCCGCTGTCAACAGAGAAGAACTCTCCGCTTAGTTGCGCCCTTGCGCGGCGTGATAGAATAGAAAGACGTATGGAAAGGGACGATTCCGCTGATGACATGTTCCCCCAGGGAGGCCGAGAGCGCACGATACGCAACATCACTGTTTCTCCGCGCCGGGGAGCACACAGCGGCATAACGCTTCCGCGCCGCCCGCCAGGGCGCGATGCGGGACGTCCCGCAAAACCAACAAACCCCAGAAAGCGGCTGTGGATGTGGATCGGCGCCGGAGCGGCGGTGCTCGTCGTCGGCGTGATCGCGCTCATCGCGCTGCGCAGTACGATGATCACCGTCACACCCAGTTCGCACACGGTCGTGTTCGATACGATTTCACGCTTCACGGCGTATCCCGAAAGCCAAGCGGCCGATGGCGCGCTCTCGTACACCATCGCGGTAAGCGATCTCGAAGATTCCGCGGTCGTACCCTCGAACGGCACGGAGAACGTCTCGGAACGCGCGAGCGGCACCGTCACGGTCTACAACGAATACTCCGCGGCCCCTGTCCGCCTCCTCAAGAACACCCGCTTCGCGACGCCGGACGGGCTCATCTTCCGCGCTCCGGCGACGGTCGTCATCCCGGGAAAGAAAGGAACGACTCCCGGTTCCGTCATGATCACCATTATTGCCGATCAGCCCGGCGATACGTACAACGTGGGTCCCGTCTCGCGCTTCACGCTTCCCGGTTTGAAATCCTCTCCCGAGTACGCGCGCGTGTATGCGCGCTCGACGGAAGCGATGACCGGCGGATTCGAAGGCACCCGCCCCGCCGTCGCCCCTGGCGCGCTCGAAGCCGCACGCGCCGAGATCCGCACGCGCATGGAGAGCAAGATGCGCGACGCCGCGCGCGTCCTCGCGAGCACCACAGTGACAGTCTTCCCCGATCTCATGCGCATCACGTACAGTTCGCTTCCTCCCACCGCTGAAGCCGGAGGCGGCTTGCGCATCCATGAGAAAGCGCACGCGGAAGTTCCGGTCTTCCCATCGGCTCTCTTCGCGCAAACGGTCGCGAAAGCGGTCGGCACGGACACCGGCGGCGCGGGCGTGTCGCTCGTGGGCGCGAGCGCACTCGCGGCGAGCTTGAATGGAACGACATCGACGATCGCGTTCGGGAAAGACCCCTTGAATTTCACGGTAGCCGGCACGGCGAAGCTCGTATGGGATATCGACGAAAAAGCGCTGACTGAAGCGCTCGCAGGCCGCGACCAGACGGCATTCCAGAACATCGTCAGCGGCTTCCCGAGCATCCAGGAAGCCCGGGCGCGCATCGAGCCCTTCTGGAAGGGGACGTTCCCGAAGAATCCTTCGGACATCAAGGTCGACGTGACGCCGGTTTCGGCCCAATAGCGGCGCTGTGCTTGACGCCGCGGCACAGGACTGATACTATCGCACGCGCAGATATGGCGGATACAGAGGTTGTCGAAGGAGTCGTCGAAGAGGCGCTCCCGAATACCCTTTTTCGCGTGAAGCTTGCAGGCGGAGAGGTCGTTCTCGCGTACCTCGCCGGCAAGATGCGTCTGCATAGGATCAAAGTGCTCGTTGGCGATCGCGTTTCGGTCCAGTTGGATCCATACGGCGGCCGCGCCCGCATCATGCGGCGCAGCTGAATCTCCCGTGAGCCTTTCCGAGATATATGAAAGTAAAAGCTTCAGTCAAAACCATTTGCATGCATTGCCGACACGTGAAGCGCCACGGACGCTTGCGCGTCATCTGCACGAACCCGCGCCACAAGCAGCGGCAGGGATAATCCATTCAATAGATAGATTACTATGTTGAGAATTTCAGGCGTTACGATCCCCGAGAATAAGCATCTGTTCATCGGCCTCACCACGATCTACGGTGTGGGCCGTCCGCGCGCGCTTTCCATCCTGAATGCGCTCAAGATCGAAGGGGAAAAGAAGCCGAAGGATCTTTCGGCGAAAGAAGAGACGGCTCTGCGCGAGGCGATCGAGAAGTTCACGCTCGAAGGCGAGCTCAAGCGCCAGATCAGCGGCAACATCAGGCGCCTGCGCGACATCAAATCCTACCGCGGCACCCGCCACGCGAAGCACCTGCCTGCACGCGGCCAGCGCACGAAGACGAACTCGCGCACGGTGCGCGGCAACGTCCGCAAGACGATGACATCCGGCCGGCGTAAGTTGGAAAAGACATAATATGGGCAAAAAGCGCATTATCAGGAAATCAGGCGGCACCGTGGATGCGGGACTCAAATCCCGTTCGCTCGCCCGCGTCGCGAAGAAAAACATCGTCGTGGGCACCTTGCACATCCACGCGACGTACAACAATACGAAGGTCCTGCTCGCCGACCGCGAGGGCAACACCGTCGCGTGGTCTTCTTCCGGGGCGCTCGGCTTTTCCGGAGCCAAGAAAGGGACGCCGTTCGCGGCCGCCAAGGTGGGCGAACTCGTCGGCGAGAAGGCGAACATCATCGGCATCAAGGAAGTGGACGCGGTCATCCGCGGCGTCGGAGCCGGCCGCGAATCGGCGCTCCGTGCGTTCGCGGGGAAGGGTATCGACATCGTACGCATTGCCGATGACACTCCCGTACCGCATAATGGTCCGCGCCCTGCGAAGCCCCGCCGCGTCTAGAAATTGTTATGAACGAAGTGAATTACAATTTCTTGACCCTGTTAAATCGCGGCTCCGCCGCGCCTCGCGCACGGCGCGAGGATTTAACAGGGTGTAAGAGCTTCTAAGCTCATTATCATTCGCTAAGAATCTCTAACATGCTTCCCGTAAAATCAAAGTACAAGATCGGCAAGCGCCTCGGCGCGGCCGTCTTCGATCAGTGCCAGACGCAGAAATTCGCGCTCTCGGAAGCGCGTTCGAAGAACAGAAAAGAACGCCGCGGCAAGCGCGCCGGGTCGGACTATAGCCGCCAGCTCCTTGAGAAGCAGCGCGTGCGCTTCACCTACGGCCTCTCGGAACGCCAACTTTCGAACTATGCGAAAGCGGCGTTCGCCACGGCGGACCCTTCAACATCCCTGCATCGAGCCCTCGAGATGCGCGCAGACAACGTGGTCTATCGCGCAGGCCTCGCCCCGACGCGCCGCGCCGCCCGTCAGATGGTCTCGCACGGCCACATCCGGGTGAACGATAAGCGCATTACCGTCCCGTCGTACTGCGTTCGCGTCGGTGACGTCGTCTCCGTACGGGAAGGGAGCCGGGCGAAAGCGCTCTTCAGCAAGTTGAACGATCCGGAAGAGCTCGCCCGCGTGAAGGCAAATTGGATCACCCTCGACCCGGCGCTTATGCGCGCGGAGGTCGTCGGAGAGCCCACGTACACCGTGATCGAGACCGGCATCGATTACCCGACGGTATTTGAGTTTTACAGCAGATAGTGCTATAATAGTGCCCACTTTTTATCATTTTTCAGCCGTCGGCATTTATCATTCATTATTTTATTCGTAGCCACTTTTTTATGTCTGACTATCACATCGCACTCCCGTCGAAGCCCCGCGTCGTTTCGGAATCGGAACGCAGCGGCATCTATGAGATCGACGGCCTCTACCCGGGCTACGGCTACACGCTCGGGAACTCCCTGCGCCGCATCATCCTCTCCTCGCTCCAGGGCGCGGCGGTCACGCACGTGAAGATCCCCGGCGTCGCGCACGAATTCTCGACGATCGAGGGCGTCAAGGAAGACGTCGTCACGCTCCTCCTCAACATCCGCAAGATCCGCCTCAAGCTCTTGACCGACGAGCCGCAGACCATCACGCTCAACGTCAAAGGCCCGAAAGAAGTGACCGCGGCCGACCTCAAGCTTCCCGGACAGGTGGAGATCTTGAATCCCGAGAGCCACATCGCAGACGTCACCGGCAAAGTCAACCTCGAGATCGAATTGCGCGCCGAGCGCGGGCTTGGCTACATCCCCAAAGAAACGCATCAGAAGGAGCGTGTTGATATCGGTACGATCGCGCTCGATGCCATCTTCAGTCCTATCCGCCGCGTGAACTACGAAGTCGAGAACATGCGCGTCGGCGACCGAACCGATTTCAATCGGCTCCGCATCATGATCGAAACGGACGGCACCATCGGTGCGCGCGAAGCGCTCGAGCATTCCATCGAGACGATGATCCACCAGCTGAAGGCGATCGTCGGTTTCAAGGAAGACGAGGCGGCGGAACTCGCGGCGCCGTCTGCCGCGGGAGCGCGCGAAGGCGGTCGTGAGGAAAAGGCCATGACTCCCGATGCGGAAGTATTGAAGACGCGTATCACTGAACTCAAGCTCCCCCAGCGGGTGGAAGACGCTCTCGACAACGCGTCCATCAGGACGGTCGGCGGCCTCGTGCGCAAGCGCGAAGACGACCTGCTCGCCATCGAAGGACTCGGACAGAAAGGCCTCCAGGACATCAAGCGCGCTCTCTCGAACCTCGGCCTCACCCTGCGTTCGCAGTAAGGGACGCCTCGGCAACGGATATGAAGCACCACAAGAAAGGCAGGACTCTGGGACGCAAGAATAGGGCGCGCACGGCGCTCATCCGTTCGCTCGCACGTTCGCTGGTCTTGAAAGAAGGCATCACGACGACGGTCGCGAAGGCGAAAGAACTCCGTCCGTTCGTCGAACAGCTCGTCTCGGCAAGCAAGAAGAATACGATCGCCTCGCGCCGCACTGTCGCGTCGCGCCTCGGCGGCGCACCGGATGCGGTGAAAAAGCTTCACGACACGCTGGCCCCGCGCTTCGCGAAGCGCGCCGGCGGCTACACACGCGTCGTCCGATTGGGACGCGTCGGAAAACGCGCCATCGAATCGGCCCGCATCGAATTCCTCGCATAATATATTATGGCAACCGAAACCACATTCACGATCGATGCGGAGGGAAAGACCCTGGGGCGCGTCGCGTCGCAGGCCGCGAAGATGCTGATGGGGAAGACGCTTCCGAGCTACACCCCCAATGTCGCTTCGCCGATCAAAGTCACGATCCTGAACGCGGGAAAGCTCTCGATCTCCGAGCGGAAGCGTCTCGGCAAGACGTACACGTCCTACAGCGGGTACCCCGGCGGCATCAAGAGGGAGGCCTTGGGAGCACTTTCCACGCGCAAAGGGCACGGAGAGCCGCTGCGCCGCGCGATCGAGCGCATGCTTCCGCGCAACACCCTGCGCGTCGGCAGGATGAAAAATTTAACGATCACGATGTAATCATTTGGATACTATGGCAACGAAAGACAGGTACACGGAGGCAGTGGGGCGCAGGAAGACGGCGACGGCGCGCGCGCGGCTCGTTGCCGCAAAGACGTCCTCGATGGTCGTCAACGGCAAAGAGGCTGCTCTCTACTTCCCGCTTCCGGGAATGGTGAAGACCGCCTACGCGCCGCTTCAGTCGACCGGTTCTTCGTACGCGGTGTCGGTCAAGGTCTCCGGCGGCGGCCACAAGGCGCAGGCGGTCGCGGTGCGCCATGCCATCGCCCGCGCGCTCACGGAGATCACTCCGGAATTCCGCAAGGATCTGAAGCACCAGGGATACCTCAAACGCGATCCGCGCGCAAAAGAACGCAAGAAATTCGGCTTGAAGGGTGCCCGCAGAGCGCCACAATGGTCGAAGCGTTAACGGTGCGTTCGAAGACCCGGATATTTCCAACGGAGGAATCACTCAAACCGTTGAAAATATCCGGGTCTTCTCTCTATTTTGTGAAAGTTATCTCAGGGGGTATACTTTTCCGGCATGAATTCCAAAGCTGACGACAAAAAAAGCGAGGTTTCTGAGGAAAATCCGGCTTCGGACGTCGAGTTCGAACCGGAAGAGGGACTCGATGGCATCGATGCCCTTCGCGCGAAATTGAAGAAAGTGAAGGCCGAACTCGAAGCGTGCAAGAAAGAACGCATGGAATATCTGGACGGCTGGCAGCGATGCAAGGCCGATGCCGTGAACGCCCGACGCGAGGCCCTTGTCGCTGCGGAGCGCACGGCGAACCGCTCGCGCGACGCGCTCATCGAGGAGATCATACCGGCCCTCGACAGCTTCGATGCGGCGATCGCGAGCGACGCGTGGAAAACAATGGATGCGAACTGGCGCATGGGCATGGAGAACGTGCGCACGCAGCTGCTCGCCGCTCTGGAGCGGTACGATGTCCGCCCGTTCGGGGCCATCGGCGACACATTCGACCCTACGGCGCATGAGGCCGTGCAAGAAACGGATGAAGCGGGGGAGCCGGGGACGATCGCGCGCGTTCTTCGGCGCGGCTATCGTTCGAAAGAGCGGGTCATCCGCCCCGCGCACGTGGCGATCGCCGTTCACCGCGCATAGCACGGTCGCGGAAAGTTGACAGCGCGTCTCTCGGCTGTTATATAGAGTACCAGTAAACGTAATTATATTTTGTCGTATGGGAAAAATACTTGGTATCGATCTCGGCACTACGAACTCGGCGATGGCGTACGTCTCGGGCGGCGAGCCCCAGATCATCGAAAATGCCGAGGGAGCGCGCACGACCCCCTCGGTCGTCGCCATCTCAAAAACCGGCGAGCGGCTCGTCGGTCTCTTGGCGCGTCGGCAAGCCGTCACCAATCCGAAAAACACCGTTTATCAGATAAAGCGCTTCATCGGGCACTCGTTCGACGAGCCGGCGGTCGCGAAAGACCGCGAGGCGGTGCCTTTCGAGATGCGCAAATCCGAGAACGGCGGCATTGAGGTGCACATGGCCGACAAGTGGTATCGTCCGGAGGAGCTCTCCGCGATGATCCTCCAGAAATTGAAACAGGACGCCGAAGCGAAATTGGGCGAGACGATCACGGAAGCGGTCATCACCGTCCCAGCATATTTCAACGATGCCCAACGCCAGGCGACGCGCGACGCCGGCAAGATCGCGGGGCTCGACGTGAAGCGCATCATCAACGAGCCGACGGCGGCGGCCTTGGCGTACGGCTTCAACAAGAAGAAGAACGAGAAGATCGTCGTCTTCGACTTCGGCGGCGGCACGTTCGACATCTCGGTCCTCGAAGTCGGCGACGATGTCATCGAAGTCCGCTCGACCGACGGCGACGCGCACTTGGGCGGGAAGGACATCGACCAGCGCGTCATGAGTTGGATCGCCGATGAGTTCAAGAAAGAGTCCGGCATCGACGTGAAGAACGACCCGCTCGCCCGCCAGCGCCTCGATGAGGCCGCGGAGAAAGCGAAAATAGAGCTCTCGACGGCGCTCGAGACGGAGATAAACATCCCGTTCATCACGTCGGACGCGTCCGGCCCGCGCCACCTCCTCATCAAAATGACCCGCGCGAAGCTCGAAGACCTTTCGCGGGAGTTCGTCGACCGCGCCATGACGATCGCGAAGCGCGCGATGGAAGCATCGCCCTTCAAGAACCCCGACATCAACGAGGTCATCCTCGTCGGCGGCCAAACCCGCATGCCCGCCATACAAAAGGTGGTCGAGGAATACTTCGGCAAAAAGCCGCACATGGGGGTGAACCCGGACGAAGTCGTCGCCGTCGGCGCCGCGATACAGGGCGGTATCCTCCAGGGCGATGTAAAAGACGTGCTTCTCCTCGACGTCATCCCGCTTTCCCTCGGCATCGAGACCCTAGGCGGCGTCGCGACGAAGATCATCGAGCGCAATACGACCATTCCGACCTCGCGCACGCAGACCTTCTCGACGGCATCCGACAACCAGCCCTCGGTCGAGATCCACATCGTGCAGGGCGAGCGGCCGATGGCGGCCGACAATAAATCGCTCGGCCGGTTCAACCTCGACGGCATTCCGCCCGCGCCGCGAGGCATGCCGCAGGTCGAAGTCACCTTCGACATCGACGCGAACGGCATCTTGAGCGTCAAAGCGAAAGACAAGACGACGAACAAAGAACAATCCATCCGCATCGAAGCGCGCTCGGGCCTCTCCGATGCCGATGTCGAGAAGATGCGGCAGGACGCGGAAGTGCACGCGGAAGCGGACAAGCAGAAACGGGAACTCGTCGAGGCGCAGAACGCCGCCGATCAGATCACCTACGCGGCGGAAAAGGCGCTCAAAGAACACGGCGAAAAAGTAAGCGAAGATGTGCGGAAGAACGTGCAGGAGAAGATCGATACGCTCAAACAGGCGCGCGGCGGCACGGACACAGCCGCGATCAAGAACGCGGCGGACGCACTTTCGACCGCAATGAGTACCATTGGCCAGGCGATGAATCAGAACCAACAGCCGCCGCAAGGCGGAGAAACGCCGCCTCCGAGCGGCCAGGCGTAGGCCATGGAACTCGTCCGGCCGTCTCTCAAGTACGAGCAGAGTTTCCGGACCGCTCTTGGCGAATACGCCTCTGATGCGCCTCTCGAATACTACGAGCGCGCCGCGGCGCGTCTTGCATGCGCCGATTTCGCCACATTCGTGCGGGAAGAACGGGAAAGATCGGAAGGCAAGCACCTGCCGGAAGGATACGTGCCGGAGACTATTTTTTGGCTCGTAGAAGACGAAGAATACAGGGGATGCCTTAGGATACGCCATGTGCTGAACGAACATCTGCTCCGGATCGGAGGCCACATCGGCTACGACATCAGGCCATCGATGCGCCGCCGCGGATACGGCAACCGGATCCTGGAGCTCGGCGTCGGGGAAGCACATAAGCTCGGCATCGAACGCATACTTCTGACGTGCGACAGCACGAATCTCGCTTCGAGGAAGATCATCGAGCGCGCGGGCGGCGTACTCAATGACGAAGTACAGCAAGGCGGAGGCAAACCCGCAAAACTCCGTTTTTGGATCTGAACTTTTCTTTTTCGGCGATGAGCTTATAATGAAGCGATGAGAGATTACTACGACATTCTCGGCGTCCCAAAAACCGCGAGCGAAGAAGACATCAAGAAGGCGTTCCGGAAACTCGCGCAAAAATTCCATCCCGACAAGAAGGGCGGCGACGAGAAGAAATTCAAGGAAGCGAGCGAAGCGTACGCCGTCCTTTCGGACAAGAAGAAGCGCGCGGAATATGACACGTACGGGAAGACGTTCGCCGGCGGAGGTCCCCAGGGCGGATTCAACGGATTCGATTTCTCGAACTTCGCGCAGGGCGGTTTCCAAGGCAACTTCCAGGAGTTCGACCTGGGGGATATTTTCGGCGAATTCTTCGGAGGGGGAGGCGCAGGCAGACAGCGCGGACGCGATATTTCGATAGATATCGAACTGCCGTTCCGCGAGGCCGTTTTCGGCACCGAGCGCCGCGTCCTCATCGGGAAGATGGGTGTTTGCGACGCATGCGGCGGCAACGGCGCCAAGAAAGGTTCGAAGCTGGTACTCTGCACCACATGCAACGGCAAAGGCGAGATACGCGAATCGCGCAACACGTTCTTCGGCAATTTCACGTCCTCGAGAGCCTGCCCGCGCTGTTTCGGCAGAGGACAGATGCCGGAGACCTCGTGCGATGTGTGCCGGGGAGCGGGGATCGCGAAGCGGGAAGAAGAGATCCGCGTCGTGGTGCCTGCCGGAGTTTCCGACGGCGAGATGATACGCATGCCGGGACGCGGCGAGGTGGCGCAGGGCGGCGGCGCGGGAGACCTGTATGTGAAGCTCCATGTGAAAGCCGATAAGGCGTTCACGCGCGAGGGGAACAATCTTCTGACGTCGCTCCACATAAAGCTCACTGACGCGCTCCTCGGGCGCGATTATCGGATCGCCACGCTCGATGGGGAAGTAAGCGTCGCCGTGCCTGCCGGCGTCGCGCACGGAGAAATGATCCGCATCCACGGACACGGCGTGCCGCATGGCCGCGGTACGCGGGGCGACCTCCTCGTGCGCATCGAGATAGAATTCCCGAAGAAGCTCTCGCGTGCGACGCGCGACCTCATTGAAAAGCTGCGCGGAGAAGGTCTCTAAGATATGAATCTGACGGCGCTTGGAAATGTATTCACGCACGTGCCGATCGACTACTTTCTCATCGGCGTCGTCGTTCTTGCGGTCGCCGTCGACGCGCTCCGCTCCGGCACGAACCGTGCATGCGCGCTTGCGCTCGCGCTCCCCGCGGCACTTATGCTTTCTTCCGTCCTCCCGAAAGCCGCCTTGCTAGGGGGTGTTTCCGGGCAATTCTCGTCATCCACGTTCCACGCAATTCTTCTTGCCGCCTTGTTCGCCGCCGCCTATATGCTGATATATCGCATGATCGGATTCTACGGCGGCGGCGATGCGGGCTCACTGAACGCCGTCATAACAGGCGTTGCAACGGCCGCGCTCCTTCTTGCCGTATGGCTTCAGATCCCCGAACTCCAGTCCGTGTGGCACTTCAGCTCTACTGTAGAAGGGATATTCGGAGAGGCGTACCGCTTCTGGTGGATGGCCGGTTCGTATATCGCGCTCGCGTTCGTTCGAAGCTAGGACAAGGTCAGATCTTCCCGATGTAGTTCACGGCGCCACCGCTGATGGTGATCGTGGAACCCGAATAGAAAGGCGTTCCCGTGTCTCCGTCCGTGGTGCCATCGCTCGTTATGAAGGCAGATTCAGTCCCGGCGACATCCGTATTTCCCTCCGGCGATATGCCGACCGCGAACTCGTACGTATTTCCGGATAGCGCAACGTCGTCCGTATTGTCGTAGATATCGAATTTGATGGTCCGACCCGAGCCGGTCGACGTGATGTCTCCTTGGATGTAGACGTCTACAGATTGACCCTTTTTGATCACGATGCCGGGATCGAAGAACGAGATGTAATCCCTGCCCCGTATCGTCGTCGGATACGATTTCCCGTCCACGACAGTGACGACATTCGCGATATCTCCGCTGCCTGCCGTCCCTGATTGCCGCCAGATGATGTTTGAAAGGGTGAGATTTTCCTTCGAATCGGCCGTCATCGTGATGCCGGAAAATTTGATGTTCGTATCGTTGATGTATCGGGTAGTTGCGCCGGCGGGGTCATACATGGACCTTCTCGCGAGGGCCGATCCAACGACGAGGGAAGCGTTTATGGATTGGGGAGAGCCGCGCAAGGGGAGAAGGCCGACGACGGGAGATGAGGCGTCTAAGCCCACCAATTCAAGATGCGGAAATTGCGCATCGTAGCTCGACAGGTCGGCGGCGGTGTTCACGTACACGTCGAATTTCTGGGAAGTGTGCGCCGGAATGGTGAACGGTTCATTCATACGCGCCTCATGTTTCGCGTCGAATGATTTGATGTTTCCGATCTGAAGGCCATCTTCCCCATACAGGCCGATCGAAGAGAACGGGCCGTCGGACCCGAGACCGGCGCGCCGTATGGTGACAGTGCGCACGGTAACGTCCTTGTCGCCGGCAGCGAGTTCGAATGAAAGGAACAGCACGCCGGCGTTCGCCGGTACGATGGATGTATCCGGCTGTCCTGGATCGCTTACCGCCAGCGCATCCGCGTCCGTTTGTTGCGAACTTGCCTCGGAATGGAGGGCGGGGGAGGACAGGGCGGAAGGAGCGGTACTCCCGTCCCCTGCGTTCAAAGCGCAGGCGGTGTTCAACTTCGCACGCGTCGAGGCCCCCACTATGCCCGTGCCCTTTGTAAGGCCGACAGGCGTAAGGATATCTGCCGCGTATTTTTCCTGGAACCGGATGACCGCGGTTTTCGTGAGCATACCGAAATGCGTTGTTTCAAATCCCGCGGAACCGGTGCCGGAGGAAGCGATGGCGGTCGCGGGATCAGAGTTTAAAAACTGCTGAAGTTTCAGCACGTCGGCTCCCGCATCGCCCACTTTCAGATTGCGGCCCCAACCGAACGGACAGACGGAGGCGGCTTCGGCATATGCAGAGCCGGATAAAAGAATGAGGAGAGCGAGGAGTGTTGCCACAACGACATCCGAGTATCCGCGCCGCACCATAAAATTCAGGATAGTAGATTGGGTCAAAGAATCAAGTGCGCGAGTGTATATCTCTAACGTCATGCAGGAGCGCCGGCTGGCACGCATCAGACCTCTGTTATAATGGACGGCAACGTTCGCACAAGACGTTTCTCATCATGATCTCTTGGCTGCGTCGGCATCGGCAAAAATTACAGGAAGTCGGCACGGGTATCGCGATATACGAATCGTTCGTTTTCTTCTACGACTTCGTATTTTACCCGTTCTCGATCGCGTACTGGGGCCTCGTGAAGGGCGGCGCCATCGCTGTTTTCTTTTCGCTCGTCTTGAATATCATCATATTCGCCGCCTATGAATACATGGCCATCGATTGGCTGGGTGCTCATGCATTACGCGAACTCGCGGACAAAGAGAACAAGAGCAGCACGGAGAGGCTCATCACGTGGCTCCACAAAGAGAAGACCTCCCTCTGGGAAAAGATCCTCAGCCCCGTGGTATTCATAGGGCTGACGCTGCCTATTGATCCGGTGATCGTCGCGATCCACCATCGGAAACAGCACTTCAAAGGCATCACGGCGCATGATTGGATGCTGCTCGTGGGCGCAACGGCCGCGGCGAACGCATGGTGGCTCGTGAAAGTGGATGTGGTGCTTGAGCTCGCATTGTATACATGGAGGCACCTACTCGAACCTCTGTTCGGGTAGTACAATATCCCGATGACCGTGCGGCGATCGTTTCTCGTTCTCATTATTGCCGGCGCCGTTCTTTCTATTGCGCTCGCGTTTTACAAATTCTACATCGAAAAAGATTATCTCATACACGCACACGTTCCCTGCGACCCGTTCGTCGATCCGTGCTTCATAGGAGTCGAGGACGAGACGGGAGCGCCGCAGTTCTATAAGGAGGTGCAGAAAATGGCGTACGCGATCCCGGCGTGCAACGGCTGGAAAGATGCTTGTCCTCCGTTGGCGTGCAAGCCCGGCGAACCCTTGTGCACCGAGATCTATTGTGCGCCAGGCGGGGATATACCATGCACCGGGTCCGCTCAATAGAACTCTCTTTATGCCACAACCGGTCGATGAAGTCGGGAAAATATACACACCGCTCCGAACTGCCTTGAGAGAGATCGAGGAACGAAAGCGGAACCCTGCTCTTCTGGACAAAGTGCGCGCGTTCTTCGGCGAACTTGCTCCCCCGAAAGAGTTCGGGGAGAAGCCGCGGGCTGTGCTTGTCCGCTACATCATGAGTCCGACATTCGAATACTCGTATTTTCTGGACCTCTGCCATGACATCCGCATAGATCCGCTTTTTCTGGAATTCTCGAACGATAAATTCGTCGCGAGGAACCAAGAAAAGTATTCTCTGTGTAAGCTTTCGTTCTTCTCGACGGACGACGCCGGCGGAAAACTGGTCGAATCCCGCATACGGATCGTGGATTTCAACAAGTATGAAGGGAAGCCTCTGAATGAGATCCGCACGATACACGGAGAAAAGCTCGTCGACTTCCACCATAAATTACTCGAGCGATCCGGCGAGTATATACCGGGAAGCGTCGTGGATTTCTCGACGTGGTTCCGCAAGAGCACGGCGAAGTCGAAGGAGTACTATTACCTCTATTACCTCGCTCTGTTCCTCGCACACGGGATCCTCTTCGAGAATTTTCTCCAGAACAAGGCCGAGATTTCATTCACGATGGGGAAAGTCGTGCCCGCGTTCCATAAACTCGTCGAGTTGTTCGGGATCCGCCCCCTCATCGTCCCGCTCGCTCCGCGCGAAGCGGGCGAAGCGGAACACTGGGAGCATTACGACAAGCGTCTGAAACCCCTCATCGAGGGGCTATAATAGAATGGTATATGGACTATAACGTGCTCGAGAATCTGCGGTTTTGCGGTCAAATCGTCGCAGACAGCTCCGCACTCCTGTACTACACGCACGTGCCTTCGGCTATCGTCGCGATCCTCCTGGGGGCGTACGTGCTCTACAGGACCCGGGCGCTGTCCGGAGTGCTCTTGTTCGCGCTTTCGTGCGTGTTCTCGGCATGGGCCGTCCTCAATCTCATCATCTGGATCCAATTCGACAAGAACAGCCTGATGATAACGGCGTGGTCCATATTGGGCGTGCTCTCGGTATTCATCTATTTCCTGACGCACTGGTTCGTGCATCTCTTCGTCACCGAAAGGACCCTTCCGACCTGGATGCTCGTCTTCTGGTCGCTCCTCATCGCTCCTGTCCTCATATTCACTCCCACCGCGCTCAATCTTTCCGGCGTCGACATACAGCAGTGTGTTGCCATCGAAGGACAGATCTTCCTGGATTACTATTACGCCCTCGGCGCCTTGGCGATGCTCTTCTCGATCGTCTCGATGTTCATGGCAAGGAAGAATCCGCCCGGCCACGAGCTCAACGCCGCGAAATGGCTGATATTCACGGGCGCGGAACTGTTCCTCCTCTCTTTCCTCACGACGGGATTCATCGCGAGTTACCTGGTCGACTCCGGACTGATACCGGATTTCGGCCTCGAACAGTACGGCATCGCGACAATGGCCCTTTTCATGGGAATACTCGCGTACGCCACCGTCCGCTACCACGCTTTCAATCTGAAGCTGCTGGCCGCGCAAGCGCTCGTGCTCTCGCTCGTCATCCTCATAGCGTCCGAGTTCACGTTCGTAACAAGCGAGATAAACCGGATCCTCGTGGGCGTCACACTCGCACTCGCCGTCCTTTTCGGTTACTTCCTCGTGCGGAGCGTGAAGCAGGAAGTGCGCCACCGCGAAGAGATAGAGCGTCTGAGCCAGGAGAAATCGGAGTTCATGAGCTTCGCGTCCCATGAGATACGGAACCCGCTGACCGCCATGAAAGGATACGCGTCGCTCATCCTGGAAGGGGACGAAGGGGAAATTTCGCCGGGAGTTCGCGATGCGGCCACGAAGATCATGGTCACGGGCAATCAGGTCGTGTCCCTCATCTCCCAGTTCCTGGAAAAATCAAAACTGGAACTCGGACAGCTGCAATACAATGCCGCTGATTTCGATATTGTCGCGTCCGTGCGCATTATTGCCGACGGATTGCGTCCGCTCGCGCAGCAGCGCGGTCTTACGCTGACGACGAACATCGACCCGAACCTCCGCATCATGGTGCACGCGGACGAGAACAAGGTGAAAGAGGTCGTGGGGAACATCATCGACAACTCGATCAAGTACACGCGCGTGGGCTCGGTTACCGTGTCGGTGGAGAAGCGGGATGCGAATGTGGTCATCTCCGTTGCCGACACCGGCGCCGGCATCGCACCGGAGGTTCTGCCGCATTTGTTCAAGAAATTCTCCCGCGCCGATGCGCAAAAGCTGAATCTCTTCGGCACCGGGCTCGGCCTCTATCTCTCGAGGATGTTCGTGGAAGCCCAAGGAGGGAAGATCTGGGCGGAATCCGAAGGGAGAGACAAGGGCTCCCGATTCTTCATCGAATTGCCTGTGATATAGGGTTTTTTCTGCTATATTTGAGCCATATGGCACGCAAACGGCTGTTGACGGGGCTCCAACCCTCGGGAGCACTTCATATCGGGAACTACTTCGGCGCGCTCAAGCCGTTCGTCGAAATGTATGGGGAATATGAAAGCACGCTCATGGTCGCCGACTATCACGCGCTGACGACCTTGAAAGACCCGGCGCAGCTTGAGCGCAACATCCTCGATATCGTCAAAGACTACATCGCCGTCGGCGTCGATCCGGAGCGGGCGACAATATTCCAGCAATCGCACGTGCAGGCGCATACGGAACTTGCGTGGATATTCAATTGCCTCGTTTCGATGTCGTTCCTCGAACTTGCGCACGCGTACAAAGATAAAGAAGCGCGGGGGCTTGAGACGAACGTCGGCCTCTTCGATTATCCCGTGCTCATGGCGGCCGACATCCTCCTCTACGATACCGACGTCGTGCCCGTGGGGACCGACCAGAAGCAGCACATCGAGTATGCCCGCGAGATCGCCGGTAAATTCAACACGGCGTACGGAGAAACGTTCGTGCCGCCGAAAGAGCAGATCCTGAAAGAGATCGCGTCGGTCCCCGGGACTGACGGCAAGAAGATGAGCAAAAGCTATGGCAATACCATTCCGCTCTTCGGCACGAAGGATGAGATCAAGAAAGCGGTCATGAGCATCGTGACCGACTCGAAAGGGGAGAGTCCGGAGAACGTCTATGCCATCCATGCGCTTTTCCGGAGCCGCGCGGAACTCGCCGAGATCTACACGGCGAACAAGGGCAACTACAAGGCGCTCAAAGAAGCGCTCGTCGAGGATATCGAAAGGGTGGTGGCGCCCATGCGCGAGAAGCGCGCCTCCATCACCGACGCGGACGTGAAGCGCATCCTTAAGGAGGGCGGCGACCGCGCGCGCGAACGGGCTGAAGCCAAGATGCAGGATGTCCGGCGAAAAGTCGGCGTGTCGTTTTAATGCGATTTTAATCCTATGCGCACGTTCATCGCAGATCTGAAAGAGCACGTCGGACAAACGGTGACCATCGACGGATGGGTATCGGTGCGCCGGGACCAGGGCAAAATGATCTTCTTCGATTTCCGCGACATGACGGGGACGGTGCAGGGCGTTGTCCTTCCGTCTGCGGCGGCGATGGAGACAGCCAAGGAGACGCGAGCGGAGAGCGCAGTCGAAGTGACCGGCACCGTGAACGCGCGACCGGCGAAGAACGTGCAAGAAGGCCGCGTGAACGGGGACATCGAGCTCCAGATCGAAGAGATCAGGATATTGAACGCGAGCGAACCGCTCCCGTTCGATATATCCGGCGATACCTCGGGCATCGGCGAGGAAACGCGCTTGAAGTACCGCTATCTCGACCTGCGGAGCGAGCGCATGCAGAAGAACATGCGCTTGCGGAGCACCTTCGTGCAATCCTGCCGAGAGTTCCTGTTTGCGAACAAATTCACCGAGATCGAAACGCCGCTTCTTACCGAATCGACGCCGGAAGGTTCGCGCGATTTCGTCGTGCCGTCGCGACTGCATCCGGGCAGTTTCTATGCGCTCCCGCAATCGCCCCAGCAGTACAAGCAGCTTCTCATGGTCGCCGGCTTCGAGCGCTATTTCCAGCTCGCGCGCGCCGTACGCGACGAGGACCTCCGGGCGGACCGCGGCTTCGAGCACACGCAGATCGACATAGAGATGTCGTTCGCCGAGCAGGAGGACGTCATGAACCTCGTGGAAGAGATGATGACGACCGTCGTTGAAAAGCTTGGCTTCTCCATAAAACAAAAACCGTTCCCGCGCTTCACGTACGCCGAGGCGATGGAGAAATTCGGAGCGGACAAGTTCGACCTGCGGACCGAAGACGACAAGAAGAACGGCGTACTCGCGTACGCCTGGGTGTACAAATTCCCGTTCTTCGAAAAGACGCCGGATGGCGGCTGGACGTTCACGCACAATCCATTCTCGCTGCCCATCCCCGAACACATCGACCGGCTGCTGCACAAAGAAGACCTCGGCTCGATCTTAACGACGCAGTATGACCTCGTCTGCAACGGGTTCGAGACGGGAGGCGGTTCCATCCGCGCGCATCGCCCCGAGATACTCAAAGCCGTATACGAAGTGATGGGATTCACGCCGGAGGAGACCGAGGAGCGCGTGGGCCACATGCTCGAGGCATTCAGGTATGGCGCGCCTCCGCACGGCGGTATCGCGCTCGGTGTCGAGCGCAATCTCATGAATCTCACGGGCGAACAGTATCTCCGCGAAGTGCAGGCGTTCCCCATGACCCGCGGCGGGCAGACCGCCGTGATGAAAGCGCCCAAGCCGCTCACTGATGAGCAGTTGAAGGAGCTCGGCATCAGGATCGAGAAGAAGGCGCATGAATGACCGCTTCAGCATCGAAACCCCCTCATTTCAGGGACCTCTTGAGGCGCTTCTCGATCTTATCGAAGAACGGAAACTCTCCATTTCCGATGTTTCGCTCGCGGAGGTGACTGATGCCTACCTCGCGCACGTCGAGAAACTGCCCGCCCTTCCGCTCGGGGAGACCGCCCAATTCATCCTCGTCGCCTCAACGCTGCTCCTCATCAAGTCGCGCTCGCTCCTGCCCTCGCTCGAACTCTCCGAAGACGAACGTGAAAGCGTGGAAGAGCTCGAACGGCGCCTCGCCAGATACAAGCTCGTGAGGAGCGCGGCGAAACTCCTGCGGCGCGAATGGGGGAGAGCCCCGCTCGTATTCCCGGCCCGCGTACCCGCCCGCGAGCCGGTGTTCCTGCCCGGCGAAACGCGGGTGAACGCTATCGTGGAGACCGCGCGGCGGCTCATCGACATACTGCCGAAGCCGGAAACGCTTGCAAAGGCCGCCGTCGCGCCTGTCCTCGCGCTCGAAGAGGTCGTCATCCGGCTTGAAAAACGCCTCGCATCCGCCCTGCGGACCCGCTTCAGCGAACTCGTCCGCGCGAAAGATCGGCATGAGGTCATCGTGTATTTCCTCGCCATGCTCGAACTGGTCCGTTCCGGGTCCGTGAGCGCGACGCAGGAGCGGCTCTTCAGCGACATCACGCTCGAAGCAGAATCTCTCGCGACACCCGCGTACGGCGGATGATCCGTAGCGTATAATCGTCGATATCGTATGGACCCGGAACAGCAGCACGCATCGGACCGCGCCTCGCAAGCCGGAGCATTCCTGTTCGCAGAAGGAGGGCCGCTTCCGCTGCGCAAGCTCGGACAGCTTGTCGGGACGGACCAGGAAGAACTCGCCAAGGCGCTTACGGAACTCGCAGCGCGTCTCGAAGGAAGCGGGATCGCTCTCGTACGGACCGATATGGAAGCCGGCCTTGCCGTCGCACCCCAGGCCGCCGAGGCCGTGCGAGCCGCTTCATTGCGCGATCTCGACCGTGAGATCGGCGATGCGGGTCTTGAAGTGCTTGCGATCCTGTTGTATCGCGGACCTTCGACACGCGCCGAGATCGACTACATCCGGGGCGTGAATACGACCTCAACGCTGCGCACGCTCCTCATGCGCGGGCTCGTCCTGCGCGTGAACAATCCGAGCGATGCGCGGGAGTATCTCTACCGGGCGACGACGGAACTTCTGGCGCATCTCGGCGTCACGGATATCGCGACCCTGCCCGACCATGCTAGAATAGCCGGCGAACTGGCTTCATTCGAACAGAGACAGGAGCCGTTCGAGGCAAACCATGGAGGAGAACCCGATACCCGAAATAACACCCCAGCCGCTTGAAACATCTGCGGGTGCGAGGACGCCTGTCGCGGCGGCCGGTATCGCCGCTGTCGTTCTCTTGTCTTTGACCGGCGCAGCCCTGTTCGAGCAGAGTCGAACACCTGATGGGCATCCAGCCGTGCAAACGGCCGCCTCCGCCGCGGCACAAGACGCGTTCGCTGATATATCCCTCAAAGCGAAGAGCGCGATCGTCGTCGACATGAAAGGCAGCGCGACGCTCTATGCGCAGAACCCCGATGTCCAGCTCCCACTCGCGTCGTTGACGAAAATCCCGCTTGCGCTCGTCGTCCGGGAAGCATTGCCGGAGGATGCGGTCATCACGATCCCTCGCGATACGGCGCCGCCGGGCAGCGCCGAGCGTCTCGTGAAAGGCGAAAAATGGCGCGTGCAGGACATCATTGACTTCACGCTCATCGCGTCCTCGAACGGAGGCGCCGAGATCCTGGCGGAAGCGGCGGACGAAGCCGTGCTATCTCATTACCGCGACGCGCCGCAGGGGAAAGCCGTGCTCTGGCGCATGAACGATCTCGCACGGGAGCTCGGGCTCACGCATACGTATTTCCTGAACGTGAGCGGCCTCGACGAAAGCACGACCCTTGCGGGTTCGTACGGTTCCGCGCGCGACATCGCGACGCTCTTCGCGTATGCGGCGTCCGCGCACCCCTCGGTCTTCAACGGGACTACGGAGGGCGGGGTGCTTCTTACGTCGGCGAACGGACGCGGGAAAACAGCCGCCTACAACACCAACGAGGCGCTCGGCGACATTCCCGGGATCGTCATGGGGAAGACGGGCTTCACCGACCTCGCGGGAGGGAATCTCGCCGTCGTGTTCGAGGTCAGTCCCGCGCACCCGTTCGTCGCCGTCGTGCTCGGCTCCACGCGCGAAGGGCGTTTCGACGACATGCGCGAACTCCTCGAGCGGACGCGACAGGTCGTTGCGCAGGCGCCGTGACGTCCGTCCTCTGAACATCTATACGGCCGCCCTTTAAGGCCGTACAATGTCCGTATGCTGTCCGATCTCGCAAGAGTTCTCATTCCCGCCGCGGCGTCCTTTACGATCGGTATCCTCGCAACTCCGCTTCTCACGCATTATCTCTACAAATATAAGGCATGGAAAAAACGTCCGGGAAAAACGGCGCTTGATGGTTCAAAAGCTCTGGAATTCAACCGCCTCCACGAAGAGAACGAGGTTAGGGCCCCCCGCATGGGAGGGATCGTCGTGTGGGGGAGCGTCCTCATCACGATCATCGGCATCGCCATCGCGGCACGGGTGATCCCGAGCGCCGAGATTCTCAGGTTGGATTTCCTCAGCCGCAACCAGACGTGGATACCGCTCGCGGCGCTCATCGCGGGGGCGCTCGCGGGTCTCATCGACGACCTTCTCGTCATCCGTCCGGAAGGGGAGGGGTTGCCTCTGCCGCTGCGCCTCCTCATCGTCGTCATCCTTTCGCTCGGCGCAGGCTGGTGGTTCTTCGCGAAACTCGGCGTCACCGCCGTCGGCATCCCGTTCTGGCATCCGCTCGAGATCGGCTGGCTCATCATTCCGCTCTTCACGCTCGTATCGCTCGCTGTGTACGCCTCCGGCGTCATCGACGGCATCGATGGGCTTTCAGGCGGCGTCTTCGCATCCATATTCGCCTCGTACACAATTATCGCGTTCGCGCAGAACCAGATCGACCTTGCCGCGTTCTGTGCGGCGGTCGTCGGGGGGCTTCTCGCGTTCCTCTGGTTCAATATTCCGCCGGCGCGTTTCTACATGACGGACACCGGCACGATGGGGCTCACGCTCGCGCTCGCCGTCGTCGCATTCATGACGGATGATCTGGGCGGCGGCGTCGGTATCGCCGTCCTCCCCGTTATCGGAGCGCTCCTCGTAGCCACGGTCGCGTCGAATATCGCGCAGGTCGTGTGGAAGAAATTCTTCGGGAAGAAGCTGTTCCGCATCGCTCCGTTGCACCACCACTTCGAGGCGATAGGATGGCCGGGATACAAGGTCGTTATGCGCTACTGGGTGCTTTCGGTCGTCTTTGCATTCGCCGGCGTGATCATCGCGCTTACCTCGATCTGACGCATGAATCCCGTTAGAAATCGCGGACGACTGATTCAGGAATATTGTATGAAGGTCAATTTTCCAAATCTTAATCAAGTAGGGGGCGGGAACCTTTATTTTTCCGCGTCCTATTTCTAACGGGATGAAAAAGCAAGGTGCACATATCGACCGGCCGCTGGCATTTCTCATCTTCGTGCTCGTCGTCGGCGGATGCATGGTATTCGCATCCGCCGCCTTCGGCCTTTTGGCGCGCGGCGCCGGAAATATATCGTCGGTCGTATTCAATCATCTCGTCTTAGGTGTGGGAGCAGGAGTTGTCGCGCTTCTCATCACGAGCGTGCTGGATTACCGTTACTGGCGGCGCTTGGCGCCGTACCTTTTCGCGCTCGCGCTCACTGCGACCGCGCTTGTGTTCATCCCCGGCATTGGTTTCGAACACGGAGGCGGCAAGCGGTGGATCGATCTCGGCGGGATCACGTTCCAGCCCGCCGAAGCCTTGAAGCTTGGCGCGGTCATCATGGCGGCGGCGTACTTCGGGACGATACGCTCGAATATCGAGTCGTTCCGGCTCGGGCTCGGCGGATTCCTCGGCATCCTCGCCCTGCCGGCGGTTCTTCTCGTCTTGCAGCCGGATCTCGGCACGCTCGGCATCGTTGTGGCGGGCGTGTTCGCGGTGTACATCCTCGCCGGCGCTCCCTGGAAACACATCGCGGTCGTCCTGTGCATCGCGCCCCTGATGCTCGGCATCCTCATGCTCTACAAGCCGTACGTGCGCGATCGCGTCATGACGTTCTTCTATCCGTCGCAGAATCAGCAGGCGGAAGGGTACCAGATCAGGCAATCCCTGATCGCGATCGGTTCCGGCGGCCTCTCCGGCCGGGGATTCGGGCAGGGCGTCCAGAAATTCACTTACCTGCCGGAGCCGATGGGGGATTCGATCTTCGCCGTCGCGGGCGAAGAGTTCGGCTTTTTCGGAAGCGTCGCGATCATCGGCTTGTTCCTCGCGTTCGCGCTGCGCGGATTCGCCGTCGCAGCCCACACGCCCGATATGTTCGGCAGTCTCTTGGCAGTGGGTATCTCGAGTTACCTCGCGAGCGCGGCATTCATCAATATCGCGGCGATGCTCGGGGCCGCGCCTCTCACGGGAGTGCCGCTTACCTTCGTGAGCCAGGGCGGCAGCGCAATGCTCGTTTCGCTCGCGAGCGCCGGGATCCTCCTCAATATCTCGCGCCGCAGTGCGAAACGATAATTTGAAAAAGACCGCGGCAAGGATACAATAGAATGCAATGAGGATCGCACTTACAGGGGGCGGGACAGGCGGTCATTTCTATCCGCTCATCGCCGTTGCCGAAGCGATCGAAGATCTCGTGAAAGAGCGCACCCTGATCGATCCGGAGCTCTTCTATATCGGTCCCACGGCGTTCGATGCCGGGATACTCAGGGAACACGGCATCACGCACGTGAAAAGCCCTGCGGGGCGCATGCGGCGATACGCGAGTGTCCTCACGATCCTCGACTTCTTCAAGGTCATCGCGGGCGTCATCGGCGCCACATCGCAGCTCTTCAGGATCTATCCCGACATTGTGTTCTCGACCGGCGGATTCGCGGCCTACCCCACGCTCTTCGCGGCGCGCCTCCTGCGCATACCCGTCATCATCTATGATGCGGATGCGACGCCCGGGCGCGTGTCTCTCTGGTCGTCGAAATTCGCACGGTGGATCGCCGTCGCTCACCCAGATGCCGCCTTGAAGTTTCCCGAGAACGTCCGTCCGCTCATCGCCCGCACGGGGCATCCCATCCGCAAAGAGATCGAGGAGCCCTCGCGCGAGGGCGGCTACGAGTTCCTCAAGCTCGACAGCTCTGTCCCGACCGTTTTCATCATGGGCGGCTCTTCGGGAGCGAAAGCGATCAATGAGACGGTGCTGGACGCTCTGCCGGAGCTCGTGAAGCGGTACAATGTCGTCCACCAGACAGGGACGGCGAATCAAGATGAGGTGATGAAGATCGCGCGCCTCGTGCTCGAGCATTCGCCGTTCGAGAACCGTTACCGCGCGTTCGGATTGCTGAACACGCTCGCGATGCGCATGGCGGCGGGCATCTCTTCGCTCATTGTCGCGCGCGCAGGGAGCGGCACGATCTTCGAGATCGCGAGCTGGGCGAAACCGTCCCTTCTTATCCCGATACCATCCGATGTCTCGCACGATCAGACCGAGAATGCCTACTCGTATGCGCGCGACGGCGCCACCGTGGTGCTCGAACAGCGCAATCTGACCCCGCACCTCCTCATCGCCGAGATCGACCGCATCATGAGCGACCCCGCGCTCCAGAAAAAGATGTCCGGGGCGGCGCGTGCGTTCGCGCGGCCGCAGAGCGCGCGGAAGATCGCGACAATCATCATCGAGACCGCTCTCGAGCACGAATCCGTATGAGCGCGGGCGTCCGTGTTCGCATCCCGCCGAGCCCGACCGGCTATTGCCACGTCGGGACCGCGCGCATGGCCATCCTCAATTTCCTGTTCGCGAGAAAAAACGGCGGGCACATCATCTTCAGGAGCGAAGATACCGATAAAGAACGCAGCACGCGCGAATTCGAAACGGATATCATCGAGCAGCTCCACTGGCTCGGTCTCTCCTGGGATGAGTTCTGCCGCACGAGCGAACTTGTGAAAACGCACACGAAAGCGCTCTCGAAACTGATCGCCGAGGATAAAGCGTACGTTTCGGAGGAAGAGAGCAAGAAAGAGCCGGGGAAGATGGCTCGCGTGGTCCGTCTACGCAACCCGGGTACATCAGTGACTTTCCGCGATGTGATACGCGGCGAGATCACCTTTGATACGACCGAACTGGGAGACTTTACGATCGCCCGGGCGATCGATGACCCGCTGTATCACCTTGCCGTCGTCGTTGACGACGGAGAGATGGGCATCACGCACGTCATCCGGGGTGAAGACCACATCTCGAACACTCCGCGCCAGATCCTCATCCAAGAAGCGCTGGGGCTTCCGCGCCCCGTGTACGCGCATTACCCGCTCCATCTGGGAGCGGACAAATCGAAGCTGTCGAAGCGCACCGGCGACGTCGCCGTGCGTTCATACCGCGAGAAGGGGTACCTCTCTGAAGCACTCCTTAATTACATCGCCCTGCTCGGCTGGACCCCGCCGTCGGGACGGGAGATCCTGTCTCTTTCGGACATGATCGGTGAATTCGACCTGAAAGATCTCCACAAGAGCGGCGCGGTCTTCGACGTCGAGAAACTGCGATGGTTCAACCGCCAGTACCTGCTCGCGATGCCGGAATCCGTGTTCGCGACCGAGGCCCTGCGCGTCTTGTCGGAAGCGCTGGAGCAGCGCGGCATCGCGGGCGATGCCGCTATTCTAAAGGCGCTTGCGCCGCTCGTCCGGGAGCGCATCAGCGTCTGGGAAGACGTACGGACGCTCGTCGCGGACGGTGAATTCGATTACTTTTTCGCCGACCCCGAGCTGGACCCTGTTCGCGTGCCGGAAAAACGCAGCACTCCTGCTGACGCCATGCGCCACCTCGAGGCCGCAGAGAATATGCTCCTCACAGTGCCCGAAGGTTCGTTCGCCGATCCGGAAAAGATCAAGAGCGCCGTCTGGGATTACGCGACCAAAGAGGGGAGAGGCGCCGTCCTCTGGCCTTTGCGCTATGCGCTTACGGGCCGCGAACGCTCTCCCGACCCCTTCATCGTGGCGTCTATCATCGGCCGGGGAAAGGCCCTGGAGCGCGTCCAAAGAGCCCGTGCGGCCCTGCACACGTCATGAGGAGCGCATCCCGCATAGTCACCGTCTTTTTCGCCCTTGCGGCGGTTTTTTCGCCTCTTTCCGCGTGGGGACAGACGGCCGATGAACTGCAGAAGCAAATCGACGATCACAATGCTCAGATCGCCGCTTTGAACAAAGAGATCGCCCAGTATCAAACGCAGCTCGATGCCGTTTCCGAAAAAAAGCAAACTCTCCAGAACACGCTCTCGCAACTGGACATTTCCCGGAAGAAAATCGCGGCCTCCATCAGCGTCACGAAAAACCAGATCAGCTCGACTCAATTGCAGATCCAGCAGCTTTCACGGGGCATCGCGAGCAAGGAAGACTCTATACAGACCGAAGCGGCCGCGCTCGGAGAATCTCTGCGCCGTCTGGACGAGATGGAAACCGAGACGTTCGTCGTCCAGGTCCTGACGTCAGATACAATTTCCACGGTCTGGCAAGATATCGACGCGATGCAACGGCTCCAGGCGGCGGTGCAGGACCATATCCGAACCCTCGCCACCGAAAAAAAGACCCTGACGGAGACGAAAAACGCCCAAGAACAGAAGCGCGCTCAGCTCCTGGCGCAGCAGAGGACGCTCGTTTCCCAGCAAGGCTCGCTCGATGCCACGCGCAAGACACAGAGCGAATTGCTGGCACAAACGAAGGCGCAAGAGTCCACTTTCCAGGCGATCCTCGCGCAGAAGAAGGCACAAGAAGCGGAGTTCGAGAACGCCTTGAATGATCTCCAGTCGCAACTTAAGCAGACGCTTGATACCTCGTCGATCGCTCCCGCGAAAAAAGGCATCCTGAGCTGGCCTCTGGACAGCGTCAAAGTCACGCAATACTTCGGCGATACTTCTTTCGCGCGGAGCGGCGGGTACAACGGTAAGGGACATAACGGCATCGACCTTCGAGCCTCGATCGGAACGCCCATAAAAGCGGCCCTCACCGGCGTCATTATCGGTACTGGCGACACCGGTTCCGTCCGCGGATGCTATTCATACGGCAGGTGGGTCCTCATACAACACAGCAACGGCTTGGATACGCTCTACGCGCACCTCTCGCAGATATCCGTCTCGAAAGGGCAGCCGATCGGGACTGGCCAGATCATCGGCTATAGCGGGCAGACGGGGTATGCGACCGGCCCGCACCTTCACTTCGGAGTATTCGCGTCCACGGCGACGCAGATCATGCGCCTCGGCGATGCGACGAAGCTGAAGACCCCATGTTCGAATGCCGTCATGCCCATCGTGGCGCCTCTGTCCGGCTATCTGGATCCGATGAGTTATCTCTGACCCGTATTTTTCTTCGGCTCCGGCCATTCGACGATGTTCATCGCTTTCGTTTCGACGCGCGATGCGCAGCGCAGATGCGGCATCGTTTTTTTCGGGACAGTAGGGAAGTGGTACGAGCTATCGAGCGCCTCGACGAGGAAATGCAGGTCTTCTTCTGCCGTTACCCATGTTTCGATCGGATATGGAACGAGAGAAAACGGCCGCGAGAATGCCCGCAGGGACTTTCTCCCGTCGTCGAGAAGATATTCGTGGAAATACGACATCGCGAGTTCGCGCACGCTGCGGTACACGGGATCGCGGTAGCGGAGGATGGGATGATTCGTCTTGCTGATGGCTCCCCAGAGGCCATTTTGCCGGAATAAGGCCACCACATGGTCCTGATCCTCGTCTATTGTCCGTAAATCGAGGAGCAAAGGCCGCCCGCCGTGATACGCGAGCGCTGCAGCCGCAAACAAAGCGCCTTCGAAGCAATGCGCTGTCCCTTCGCGGAGCAGGCGCAGGGGAGACATGTATGTCTCGCACTTCAGCTCAAAATTGATCGGGAGCGTGTCCAGGTAGTCTTGTATTTTTTGTGGAGTGTTTAATTTCCTGAAAATTTTACGCTCGGCAGGGGAGAGAACTGCTTTCAATCTGTCGCGATAGTTCATGATAGTTCTGACCGCAATCGAATTTACATGTCTTTATGAACATAAATCTCGATTTTAGAAATCTTGCCATTCGCATTTTTCAACTTAGCCGTGATGCCACTCTTCACTGCAACGACATCTTCAAAAAGAGGGTCGAGCCTGAGATGCTGCTCAATATTCGCTAGCGCGGTATCGACATTCCTCCTAAAGGCGCGCTCTGCGATAACGACAAGGGTGTCACCTTTTCTTATTTCACACCTCGGATCGCGATCGCCCACTAAAGCCCATAATTTCGAGTCTTTAAACCATTGAGGCATCTGCGGTCTGGTCTTGTTCAAGCTTTCTGGCATATATTTTTAGACTGGCTCATTTTACCATGTACGAGTATCAGGGGAGCGATCCTGCGACGAATGTGAAGCTCTGTGGTAAGTCGTGGCCACTCGTGCGAGAAAAACCGCAGGGGAGATTGCCTGGTACGTTATTTACGACGCCACTTTGGAAAAGAAGGCCGGTTCACGATACTGTACTGTCGCAAAAGGTATATTGTGCGACAGTCAATATATTAGACCACGGCCCGCCGCGCATCCCCTGTCTCGTTAAGACGAGGTATGTGCGCAGAAATTGAGCCCTCGATATTTCCGGTCCCTAATGATCCCTGTACCATACAAATCTAGAGCGCATCAAAATGAGCGCTCTTCCGACTGATTCCCCCGCCCCGCCAGGGGAGGAGATCTATGGTCGCGGGGCAGGCGCTTCCCTGTCCCCCACTGTTGGTGCCTGCTAACGCAAGGGAATCTCGAATTCCGCGAACTCAGGCAAAAGCTTGCGGCCGTACAAAAGCCGCGAAATGACCTCCGCGTGCGACAAGGCGCCCGTGAGCGCATTGTGCGGCGTGGGCTCTTCCGGAATGCCGCAGTAGTGCATGACCGCGTCCAGGTCGAGCGCCGAGCGGCGATGTTTCGTCGGCGGTTGTATCCCCCGTTCTATCATGTGCATATAGCAGAGCGTGTGCGTGTCGATGGTGCGGTACGCGAACGGCCAATCGGTGTGCCCGGCGCGCTCCGCCGCGTATTTCAAAAAATCACGGTCGAACGAAACGTTCTGACCGGCGAGCGTGCGCTCTTCCAGATTGTCGCTCCAGCGAAGGAAAGCGTGGATGAGATCCGCTTCAGGCTGTTTTCTCGGGTCCGTTATCTGCTCCTTGCTGAATCCGTTCACCGCGAGCGCCTCGTCCATGATGTGCGCCCCGTCCCACACGCGGCATTCCTCATAGAAACGATTGCTCGGGTTCGACAGATCGAGCGCTCCTACGCTCACGATGGAATGCCTGTGTGCTTCCGTTCCGGACGCTTCTACGTCGACGATCAACATAACGCTCAGTATATATGGACCGAGCCTGATTTGCTATACGCTACTGCAATCCTTTGCAATTCTTCGCCGGAGCGTATCCTGCCTGGCGCGCTTTTTCCCCGCTCGCGAACCACACCTGACTCGCCTCCCCTATCTTCGAAGCGCCGGCGCACCATGGAAAATAGTACGCACTGCCGGTACGCGATGCGACAACGAGCCCGCCCAGGTACATGCCTCGCGGTTTCGCTTCAGAAGCCGCCTCCATGATGGAAACAGGGGGTTTAACGCTCTCTAGGACGGAAAGCCGGCCGAGACCGAACGACCCCAAGCCGACCAGGAAGACAATGGCCACAATCCCCCACTCGCCGATCGTCTCGTCAAGCCAGCCCTTGATTTTCAGCTTCAATTCTTCTATACTCTGCATGTTCTAAAGGTATCGTATTTCTAAATTCCTGGAACACAATCGACATTATGGCACATACCAAAGCAGGAGGCACAGCGAAAAACTTGCGCGATTCGAACCCGAAGTATCTCGGCGTGAAGCGCTCGGACGGCCAGGCAGTGGGCGTCGGCGAGGTCATCGTCCGCCAACGCGGCACGAAGATCCTTCCCGGCAAGAACATCGGTGTCGGACATGATCACACCTTGTTCGCAATGAGCGCCGGCGTGGTCCGTTTCCGCACGAAACGAAAGACGGATTTCGACGGCCGCTCGAACTCGAGGCGCGTTGTCGACGTGCTCTAACGGCTCTCCGCGGCTTTTACTTCGACGGTCACGACGGCGCTCTTCGCGCCGAATTTTACTTCCACCTGTGAAGTGCCGAGCGTCTTGATCGGTTCCTTCACGACGACCGCGCCTTTCGGGAGCGCGATGTTGTACGTCTTCGCGATCTCCTCCCCTATCGTTTCCGCGGGGATGCTCTGGTAGAGGTGCCCGTGCTCGTTCGCGCGCGCGGCGATGGTGATTTTTCCGTCTGACAAAATCTCGATGATCTGCTGCCACTGCGCATCTCGCAATGCGGTGTTGCCCGCTTCGGCCTTCTGCTGTTTTTCATGCTCCGCCAATCGCGCCGGCGTCGCCTGCACGGCAAGTCCGCGCGGAATGAGGAAATTGAGCGCGTATCCATCGGCGACATCTTTCACGACGCCGTGCTGTCCTACCCCGCCCACATCCTTGAGAAGGATAACTTTCATACGGATTCTCGCTATTGAGTATTAAGCAGTTCGACCGCCTTGTCCATCTGCGGGTCTTTCCCCGCTTTCGCATCGGCGTCGCTCACCTTGATCTGCACGTCGGGGATGATTCCCGTGTTTGGTATCTGCTTCCCATCGGGCCCCAGCCACCGCGCGATCGTCAGCTTGAGGGCGGTATCGGGGGTGATCTCGACCAGTTCCTGCACCGACCCTTTTCCGAACGTCGTCGCGCCGACGAGCTTCGCCACGCCGTAGTGCCGCAATGCATCCGCCAGGATCTCCGCGGCCGACGCGGAGCCGTGGTCGACCAGGACGACCATCCGCAGATTCTCGTTGAAGATATCGTACCCGCGCGAGCGGTGCACGATGTTCTTTCCGTGCCCGTCGTAATCCTCCGTCACGATGACCTTGCCGGTAGGCAGGAACCAGCTCCCCATATCGACGGCTGCTTCGAGATAGCCGCCCGGGTTCCCTCGCAGGTCGAGGATGAGCTTCGTATCGCCCGATCCGATGAATTCCCGCAGCGCATTGCGGAACAGGTTCGGTGAATTCGCGGTGAAATTCATGAGCTGGATGACGAAGATGCCGTCCGGCCGCGCCGTCGTCGTCAGGGTCGGCACGTCGATAGTGTCCCGCGTCACCTGTATTTCGCGGGAAGCATCCCACCCGTCGCGCAAGACGGTGAGCGTCACCGTGCTTCCCCGCGGGCCGCGGATGAGATTCACCGCATCGGTGATGTCCATCCCCCGCGTATCGGTGCCGTTGATCTTCAGGATCCTGTCCCCGCTCTTGAGTCCCGCTTTTTCCGAAGGCGTCCCTTTGATCGGCGAGACAACGGTGAGCACTTGGTCGCGCACGGCTATCTCCATTCCCACACCTTCGAAGCTGCCGCTCATATCGTCCGAGAAGACCTTGTTCTCAGCAGGAGGCATGAAGTACGTGTACGGATCGTTGAGAGAGCCGGCAAGGCCCTGGATCAAGCCCCACACGCGTTCCTGGTTCGCTGCCGTAGTGCTCGTCGCGACGGGAGTGCTCGTCGAGACGGCCGCGGGGACGAAATTCTCATCCACAACCCGCCATGCTTTCCAGACAGGTGAAAAATCCACGTTTGGCGGCGGGGCATCTGCGCCGGCGACTGCCGCAGCGACCGATGCGGGGATATACGACGCGAGGAATCCGCGCTCTCCGAGGGCAAGCCCGGTGCCGAAGCCGACTACCGCGATGAGGAATCCGCCGATAACGGCAGTCCGCATTCCGAAAATCCTGGCGTTATCGTCATCGTGCATAGGCGGGATTATCTCACCTTGGGAAATTTTTGCCAAACGCAATCCAGGGAATGCGGTATAATGAGGCATGCGTTCGACGCACGAACATAACGGTATCTTGTGGATCGATCTGGAATCGCCCACACGCGACGAGGTGCAGGAAGTCGTGGAACAGTTTGGTATCAGTCCTATCGTCGCGGAGGATCTCCTTCTCCCCTCCGCCCGTCCGCGCGTCGAATTCTTCGACGCGCACGCGTACGTCATCCTCCACTTCCCTGCCCTCCGGCACTCGCATAAGACGCTGGAACAGGAGGTGGATTTCGTCGTCGGGCACGATTTTCTCATCACCGTCCGCTACGACGCCATCGATCCTCTGCATAAATTCTCGAAGGTGTTCGAGGTCAATTCCATCTTGAACAAGAGCGCCATCGGCGACCATGCGGGATACCTCTTCTTCTACATGATGAAAAAGCTCTATCGGGCGGTCGAGTACGAAGTCGAGCACGTCCGGCATCATCTCAGCATGATCGAGACGCGCATTTTCTCGGGAGAAGAGGTGCGGATGGTCGAGGAGATCTCACAGAGCGCGCGCGACCTCCTGAACCTGCGCCAGACGATCGAACCTCACCGCGAGATCCTGCACACGGTGGAATCCGAAGGCGCACAGCTATTCGGCGACGATTTTGCTCCGTATCTGCGGGCACTCTCGAACGAGTACTACCGCGTGCACAATCACATCATGCGCAACACCGAATCGCTCCATGAGCTGCGGGAAACGAACAATTCTCTCCTCTCGACCAAAGAGAACGAAACGATGCGTGTTCTTACTATCATGGCGTTCCTCACCTTCCCTCTCTCGCTCGTCGTATCCATACTTGAGACCAATACCGTCTACAATCCGATACGGGGACTGCCCTACGATTTCTGGATCATTCTCGGGGTCGTGGTCGTGTTGGGATCGGTGATGGTTCTGTACTTCAAGCACCGGAAGTGGTTCTAGTATGGCGTTCGGATTCTTCAGGCGCTTCTCCGGACACACCTCGCGCACTCCCCTCTGCCTCTACAACACCCTCGGCAAAACAAAGCAGGAATTCAAGCTTTTTCCGCCCGCGAAAGAGGTGCGGATGTACAACTGCGGCCCGACGGTCTACGACGTTCAGCACATCGGCAACCTCTCGATGTTCGTCTTCGCCGACGTGCTCCGCCGGACGCTCGAATACAACGGATTTCCGGTAAAGCAGGTCATCAACATCACCGATGTGGGGCACCTCACCTCGGACGCCGACGAGGGTGAGGACAGGATGACGAAAGGGCTCTTGCGCGAGGGAAAAGCGCTCACGCTCGAGAATATGCGCGAGCTCGGCGAACGATACACGAACACTTTTCTTAAGGACCTCCGAGCCCTTAACGTCGACACCGCGCGCATTACGTTCCCGCGTGCGAGCGATTACGTCCCCGCGCAGATAGCCATGATCGCGACCCTGGAGGAGAAAGGGTACGCGTACGCGGCGGAAGACGGGGTCTATTTCGATACGTCGCGCTTCGCCGCTTACGGGGCGCTCGGCGGCATCAATATGGAGGGACAGAAAGAGGGTGCCCGTGTTCCGCAAAAAGCGGGAAAGCGCAACCCTGCCGACTTCGTCCTATGGAAACTGGATAAGAAGCTCGGCTGGGACAGCCCGTGGGGAAAGGGGTTCCCCGGCTGGCACATCGAGTGCTCCGCGATGATCCGCAAGACCCTGGGCGAACAGATCGACATCCACACGGGCGGCATCGAGCATATCGCTGTGCACCACAATAACGAGATCGCGCAGTCCGAAGCGGTGACCGGCAAGAAGCCCTTTGCGCGTTTCTGGATGCATCGCGCGCACGTACAGCTCGAAGGTACGAAACTCGCCAAGTCGAAGGGCAATGTCGTGTATCTCTCCGAGATCGTCGAACGCGGCTATCACCCGCTCGCTCTCCGATACCTCTTCCTCGGCGCGCACTATCGGACACCGAGCAATTTCACGTGGGAAGCACTCAAGGCATCGGAAACGGCACTTTCGCGTCTCGCACAATACGCGCAGGAAGATGGCGGCGTGATATCGGAAACGCATCGTGCACGCTTTCATAAGCGTATTAACGATGACCTGGATACCCCCGGCGCGCTCGCGGCAGTCTGGGAGATGGCGAAAGATGATGCTCTCTCCCCTGCCGACATATCCGCGACTATCCGCGATGCCGATCGGGTATTAGGATTGGGTCTCGGCACACCCCAGACGCTGGGTGCGCTCGTCAGAGAGCATATCAACATAAAAGATCTGCCGCCCGAAGTGGCACTTCTCGTGAACGAACGCGAGAAAGCGCGCGCAGACAAAGAATGGGGACGCGCCGACGAGCTTCGCGAAAAGATATCCGATGCCGGTTATATCATCAAAGATACTCCCGAGGGTCCTGAGATACGGGAACGCTAATTCTCCAGAACGAAATTAACGAGCCGACCGGGCACGACGACCGTGCGGATCACGCGCTTGCCTTCCAATTTTCCCGCAACAGCTTCGCGTGCAGCATGTTCGAGCGCTTCTTTATCGGCATCGGCGGGAACGGAGACGCTTCCGCGTAATTTGCCGTTTATCTGAATGGCAATCGTAATCATTTCATCTTTCAGATGGGCAGAATCGAATATCGGCCACTTTTGAGTATGGATAGAAACTTCGTTTCCTAATTCATGCCACAATTCCTCGGCAAGATGCGGCGCGAATGGCGCAAGGAGCTTCAGGAACTTCGTCCATTGATCCTTCCCTATTGCCTTTGTTTTTTCCATCGCGTTGAGGAAGATCATAAGTGCACTTACGGCGGTGTTGAACTTCAAAGCCGCAATGTCCTCCCCTACCTTTTTGACGGTTTTCTGGAGGAGTACATCGAGCTCTGTTGCATCTCCCTCTTGTACGGCATCGCTCATGTGGCACACGCGCTCCAAAAAACGTCGTATGCCGACGACCCCGTTGGGATTCCAGGGATAACTCGAAACCTCGTTATAGGGCCCGATGAACGCGAGGTACATGCGCACGGTGTCTGCGCCGAGCCGTTCCACCGCTTCGTCGGGGTCTATCACATTCCCGCGCGATTTGCTCATTTTCTGCCCGTCGGGCCCCAGGATGAGCGAACGGTTCATCCGCCGCGTATAGGGCTCCGAATCTGCGACGAGCCCGAGGTCGAAGAGCGCCTTGTGCCAGAATCGCGAATAGAGGAGGTGCATCGTCGTATGCTCCGCTCCCCCGCTGTAAAGGTCGACAGGCATCCAATTTCTCATTTTCTCGGCCGAGGCGAACTCTTTTTCGTTCTTTGGGTCGGTATAACGCAGGAAGTACCACGACGAATCTACGAACGTATCGAGTGTATCGGTCTCGCGCTCCGCGCGGCTGCCGCATGTAGGACACGCGGTCTCTACCCAGCTCTTCGCTTTCGCGAGCGGCGATTTTCCGCTCCCATCGGGAAGATAGTCGTCGACTTCCGGGAGGACGACCGGCAGATTATCATCCTTCTCCGCCACGGTGCCGCACTTCCCACAGTGGATAATGGGGATAGGAACGCCCCAGTAGCGCTGGCGCGACACTACCCAATCGCGCATCTTGTAGGTCGTTTTCGGAGTGCCGAAGCTTTCGGTGATCTTTCTTTTCGCCTCTTCGCTCGACAATCCGTCGTACGAGCCGGAATTCACGAGGAAACCATCACCAGTCGTCGCTTGTTCATGACCGAAAAATGCTCTCCATATGGCATCTTTCTCGCGTAGACTAAGAAAACCCAGGATTTCTTCAGGTTTCTTCCAAAGAAGGGCGTGCAGGTTGGATTCCTCCTCGGCGATGGGGACCTGCTCTCCGTTTTGAAGCTCGAAATACAAGTATCGGAAACGCGCACGAACGTTGATTTTCTTGATCTGATGATAGAACTCGATGTAAGAAAATCCTCCCACCTGGCGCACGAACTTCGGATTTACATACCCGGATTCCTCTTGTATCTCCCTGATGCCTGCCGCAACCGGCTCTTCCCCCGGCTCGATGCCGCCGGAAATAAACCCGCGTATATCGGTAAAGTCCCGCCATTGGATGCACAGGTACTCGTCTTTTTCCCAGTGCTTCACGATGCACATGACGGCATCACGGTCCTTGAACGGCAAACCGGGACGCACGGCGTCGCCACCTGCGATACTCCGCAATACCGGCGCGACGACCTGCCGGACGGGCAGATCGAATTTTTTCGCAAAATCCCAGTCGCGCTCGTCGTGCGCGGGCACCGCCATGATAGCGCCGGTGCCGTACTGCGGCAGGACGTAATCCGCGATGTAGACAGGGATGTTTTCAGCAGTCGCAGGGTTCAGCGCGTCTATGCCTTCCAGCCGCACGCCCGTCTTCTCTTTCGTATCCATCTGACGGTCGAGGTCGGATTTCTTCTGCGCCTGCGCGCGATATGCCTCCACGGCATCCCAGTTCGTGATGCGCGTCCGCAGTGACTCCACCATCGCGTGCTCGGGTGCCAACACCAGATACGTCGCGCCATAGAGCGTATCTGGCCGCGTCGTGAAGACACGCACAACTTCGTTCCCGCCTTTGATCTTGAAGTCGATCTCCGCACCCTCGGAACGTCCTATCCAGTTCTTCTGTGATTCCTTTATCTCCTTGGGCCAATCGAGTGCGTCCAGATCAGCGGCCAAACGGTCCGCGTAGTCGGTAATCTTTATATTCCACTGGAGCATCTGTTTCTGTTCGACTACAGAATCGCACCGTTCGCATTTGCCGTTGATGACCTGCTCGTTCGCGAGCACCGTCTTGTCTTTCGGGCACCAGTTCACTGCCGTCTCTTTCTGATACACAAGCCCTTTTTTGAACAGCTGGAGGAAGAGCCATTGCGTCCATTTATAGTACGCAGGGTCGCAGGTGATTACTTTGCGCGACCAGTCGAACGAGGCGCCCATCGAGGCGATTTGCTTTTCCATGTATTCGATATTCCCTTCCGTCCACGTGCGGGGATTCAGCTTATTTTTGATCGCCGCATTCTCGGCTGGCAGTCCGAATGCGTCGAACCCTATCGGGTACAACACGTTTTTCCCCTGCATGCGCAGGACGCGCGCCAAAATATCGGGCACCGCGAACGCGTACCAGTGCCCCACGTGGAGATTCCCCGACGGATACGGGAATTCGACGAGAAGGTAAAAATTATCCTTACCTTTTGCGGTGTCGGGAGTCGTGTAGAGATTGTTTTCTTTCCAAATTCCTTGCCACTTGCTTTCAATCACTTTATGCTCGTATTTCTTCATACTCTTTCTGCTTGCCCGTCCGTAGCTTTAGCGAAGGAGGGCCATTTTTTCTCTATCGCTCTATGGTCGTAGACCTTCATGGGAATAGACTAGCACAAAGAGGGCAAATCATTAATGACGTGTCAGCCGAAAGACGCTCTAAGGTTCCAGATGCGAGGCGCGGAGAAAACGGCGCGAGACGTATCGTGCATACGGCGAGCGCGGCGCAGAGGCCTCTGCAACGAAGCAGATGGGGCCTTAGGACGTCTTTCTGAAAGGAGGGTAGCGTTCCGGGTCTATGGTGCGCTCGAAGCATGTTCGCGCCGCATCGTGCTGCCAATTGTCTGTAAGTTCCTTTCCACCTACTCCGATCGGTGCGACGGGCCGCGCTACCGGACCATTCTGCATGCTGTCCCCCTTTGTCGCGAACGTCGCGCAGAACTGGAACGAAAGACGCCCGGTCACTTTGTACTCGTAGGGCTGTTTCGTCTGCGGGTCCACCGGAACGATGGTATTGCTGATGGGATCATTCACATCGGAAAGCGAGGCCGGTAGCTTCTCTTTCTGTTGCCAGTAATTCACGACCTGCCATTGGATATTCTGTAGGTCTTGTACGCGGATGGCATCCTGTTTCTGCACGCGCATCTGCTGTGGAGTACCGATGATGAAAAATCCGGCCACGACGGTTGCCAAAACGAGAGCGCCGACGGCCCAATTCACCATTCGCGCCCGTGCAGGTTCACGTTCCCAGTAGCCCCAAAGGTCTGCAAGGAAGTGCATGAATCCAAGCCCGACGACAAGCAAGACTGCAAGTACCTTCAATAGGAACCCAGCGGTCATGTCTTCCCCCTGAAGATATGTGTTAACTAAGACGACGAGGTCGACAACCATGGTCGCGCCCGCAAGGAAAAGCGTGAGGAAAAGCGCCCAGCGGCGTATCCATATCTCGCGGCGCGAAGGGTCGTTCGCGATGCCGCGACGTATAAGACGCATAATGATCAGGAAGACCGGCGTTAGCACGATGAGTGTCGCTGATTCATAGCTGATGCTAGACGAGTACTGGCCGGGGTAGTATGCATTCGTCACCGGGTTCGGGAACGTCTGATTGATGTAGTCGAACAAAAGCGCAATGAAGGCAACCACTCCTCCATATAACGAGGCCATTGCCCCAACCCAGAGAAAGAAATCTTTCGGGGTCACTTTAGGTTTATCCATATGCCCGTATTATACCACGTCAAAATCAACCATGCTTAAACTCCATGACATCGCCGTCTTGGACGACGTATTCCCTGCCTTCGGAGCGCAGGAGCCCTTTTTCGCGCGCTTTCGCGTATGAGCCGGCTTCAAGGAGCTTATCCCATTCGATGACATCGGCGCGGATGAATTTGTCGCGGAAATCGGTGTGGATAGCGGCTCCCGCATCGGGTGCCATCGAGCCGCGCCCTATCGTCCACGCGCGCGTTTCGTCCTCTCCCGTCGTGAAGAACGAGATGAGGTCGAGCATCGTATATCCGGCTTTGATGAGGTCGTTCACGCCGTCGTCCGATACTCCGAGTTCGCGCCGGAAATCGGCGCGCTCGTCTTCGTGTACGTCGGAGAGCTCGCGCTCGACTCCCGCGTCCACGAACACCCATGAGGCTTTCGAGTCAACGAGAAACTGTTTCAGTATCCGCCAGCGCTCTCCATTTTCCGCGTCGATATTCAGGGCGCCGCTCTTGCGATTGAGCACGTAGAGGACCGGCTTCTCGGTGAGAAGATGGAGCGAGCGCAGGATCTTCTTTTCTTCCTCGTCGAGAGCGATGCTGCGAGCCGGTTTCCCTGCCTCAAGAACGGGAACGATCTTTTTCAGTACGGCGCAGAGAGCGATCATTTCCTTGTCCCCGCCGCGCGCATCGCGCTCCGCGCGCTCAAGCGCCTTCGAAGCGGTCTGCAAGTCGGCGAGCACGAGCTCCAGATCGATAACCTCGATGTCATGCAAAGGGTCGATCTCTCCCTGCACGTGGTGGATATCGGCATCCTCGAAGAGGCGGACCACTTCGGCGATGGCGTCCGTCTCCCGTATGTGCGAAAGGAACTGGTTCCCCAGCCCCTCCCCTTCGGAAGCTCCCTTGACGAGCCCGGCGATGTCGACGAATTCGACTGCCGCGGGGATCGTTTTGGCGGAATGCGACATGTCGCTCAAGCGGCCGAGCCGGAAATCAGGCACCGCGACGACTCCCACCGAGGGGTCTATCGTGCAGAACGGGTAATTCTCCGCCGGGACGCCTTTCTTCGTGAGCGCATTGAAAAGCGTCGATTTCCCGACGTTCGGAAGTCCGACGATGCCGATGGAAAGGCCCATAATCGGCCAATTTTAGCAGAAAAAAGCGGCTCCGGGAACGAGCCTCGCACACGACCGGCATCTGACCTAATCCCCCGCTTTGTCCGCCCACCCCGGTTGACGATGATTGCCTCCTTCCGTGCGTTCATCTTCAGCCGCATCGCCCCGGACGCTGTTCAGGAATTCGCTCTCTTCTTCCGGCCGCAGGTCTTCCATCGGCTCCTCGTCGAACTCTCCGGCTTGTTCGCGTTTCCCGATCTGGTGCAGGACCATCGCGCGCACGGTCTTCACGCTGAAATAGAACGCGAACATGAAGAGGATAGCGAGGGCTTCGCGCAAGACGAACGCGACCGGGCTCACCTGGCCGTATCCGTAGAGCGCCCATGTCTGGTAGATGACCATTCCGACGCCTGCGCCGATCGCATCGGCAGCGAGGGCCATTTTTTTCCACGGATTCGTGAGCGCCGCCAAAGCCACGAACACGAGGGCGCCGAAAACTTCGAACGGAAGCTCTACGTGTAAATAATCCCCGTAGAACGGGGCCCCGAACAACATGAGCGCGGAGGCGCCGAGCATCAGCTGTCGGACGATGTCGCCGTAGTAATGCGGGACGAGAGGCCACATCTCTCCAGAGGGAACATGCCCGCCTCCCATGCTCTCGCCACCTCCCGTATCCCCGTCTGCCATGGCTGAATCGTTCCACATTCCCGGTGTTCGCGCAACCCCTTCGTGGGGAGGGTTTTGAGATTTCGCGCATCTACTGCGCCTTTCCTGCGAGAGCGACGAGCGACGCCGCGTCGTCGTTCTGTTCAGCCCTGTTCCTTCGTTTCTCTCCGCATTTCACGCACCGATGGACGACCGTGTATGCGGGGCTTGAGCCCTCCAGGGCAACGGGCTCCATGAGCCCTCCGCACGCCGCGGCCCGGTCGCCCGGATTGACGTCCACATGCTTGCTCCAGAGGCAACGCGGGCAGTGATTCGTGTACCCGCTGCCTATAATCGCGGCGCCGCAGTGCTCGCAGACGAAATCTTCCACCCGCCGCTGGAATTTTCTGTCCGACATCATATGAAGATCAGAGTGTGTCTAAAAAGACTAGATGCGAGGCGCGGAGAAAACGGGCTTCGAGACGTATCGAGCATACGGTGAGAAGCCCGTAGAGGCTCCGCAACGAAGCAGCTGGGGTTTTTAGACACACTCTACAAGAGGACGACGACTCTGCTCCCCGAACACTCAAGTATCCCGTTCTCGTTCTTGAACCGCTTCGTCTCGCCAGTGGTGAGCCGCGCCGTGATGGTCCCCTGCTTCAAGGGCGTCACGAGCGGTTCGTGGCCCGCGAGAATCGTAAGCTCGCCTTCGGAGCCGGGAAATGTCGCGGAAACGACGGGACCGTCGAAGAACGTCTCCCCCACGCTCGAGACGACGAGATGGAAAGTATTTTGCATAGTTATCAGTTTTTAGTTCTAAGTTTTTAGCAACTGAAACTTCACTGAAAACTTAAAACTACGGACTAATGACTTCTCCGATGCCGCCCTTCATGTAAAATGCCTGCTCGTTCAGTTCATCGTGCGCGCCGTCCAAAATCTCGCGAAAGCCGCGCACCGTCTCCGCAAGCGGCACGTACGCGCCTTTTTTACCCGTGAACACTTCGGCAACGGACATGGGTTGCGAAAGGAAGCGCTGGATCTTTCGCGCGCGGTAGACGAGGCGCTTGTCGTCGTCGGAGAGCTCTTCGATGCCGAGAATGGCGATGATATCCTGCAAGTCCTTGTAGCGCTGGAGCACGCGGCGCGTTTCGTTGGCCGTCGCGTAGTGCTCTTCGCCCACGATCTCCGGCGTGAGCGCCGAGGAGCCGGATTCGAGCGGGTCGATGGCCGGATAGATGCCGAGGGACGCGAGTGCGCGAGAGAGCACGATGGTGGAATCGAGGTGGGAGAACGTCGTTGCCGGCGCCGGGTCGGTGAGGTCGTCGGCAGGCACGTAAATCGCCTGCACCGAGGTGATGGAACCCTCTTTGGTCGACGTGATGCGCTCCTGCAGAAGGCCCATTTCCTCGGCCAAAGTCGGCTGATAGCCCACGGCCGACGGCACGCGCCCGAGGAGCGACGAGACTTCGGAGCCCGCCTGCACGAAGCGGAACACGTTGTCCATGAAGAAGAGGACGTCCTTGCCGCCTTCGTCGCGGAATGCTTCGGCCATCGTGAGGCCGGAGAGCGCCACGCGGGCGCGAGCACCCGGCACTTCGTTCATCTGGCCGAACACGAGCGCCGTCTTTTCGAGTACGCCCGAACCCTTCATTTCATGGTAGAGGTCGTTGCCTTCGCGCACGCGCTCGCCCACGCCCGCGAAAACGGAATAGCCGCCGTGCTCGCTTGCGACGTTGTGGATGAGCTCCTGGATGAGGACGGTCTTCCCGACGCCCGCGCCGCCGAAGAGGCCGACTTTGCCGCCTTTGATGAACGGCGTCATGAGGTCGATGGCCTTGATGCCCGTCTCGAACACTTCCGCTTTCGTGCTCTGGCGCGTGAAATGCGGCGGATCCTGATGGATGGGCAAACGTGCGACACTCGTGTCCATCGCCTCCTTGCCGTCGATCGGCTCTCCCACGACGTTGAACATCCTGCCGAGGACCGCTTCGCCTACGGGAACGGAAATGGGTTTGCCCGTGTCGGTCGCTTCCGCGTCGCGTGCGAGCCCTGATGTGTCCGACATGGCGATGCAGCGGGCGCGATTCAATCCGAGATGCTGGACGACCTCGAGGACGAGCGTCGCGCCTTTGTGCTTGACCTTGAGCGCGTTCTTGATCGCGGGGAGGCCTTCATCGAAACGGACGTCTACGACCGGGCCGATGATCTGCGCTACGGTTCCTTTCGTCATACTAGAAGTTGATGGGATTATAACCGGTTTTAATAAAATTCCTAGTGGAAAGCAAAAGCGGTTCGGGGAATGATCCCCAGTCGAACCATCGCCACTCGGAAAATTTCTCCGGCTCGACAAGTCGCGCTTCCCCGCGCTTCCAATCGGCGGCGAAATGCAGCGTAATGTAGTGCTGGCCGACATCCTCGTACACGTCGTTCGTGATCGTCATGAATCTGATGTTCTCGATATCGAGCCCGGTCTCCTCTTTCGTCTCCCGGCGCGCGCATTCCGCCGGCTCCTCATACATTTCCAATTTGCCGCCGGGCGGAGCCCACGTGTTCGGCGCGTGTTTCCACGTGCGGAAACCGAGCAGTATCTTGCTTTCCTTGCGGATCCAGACGCCTGTCCCGACACGCGGATGGAGCATTGGCTTGCTCATACGAATTCTTTCAATAGAATCTCGCGCGCTTTCGCGAGCGCCCGGCCGCGATGACTGACGGAATTTCTTACATCAGTCTCCACTTCGGAGAGCGTCTTGCCGAGTTCGTCGACGAGAAAGATCGGCCCGAACCCGAAACTCTTATTCCCCCGATATTCGCGCAGAATGCGGCCGCGGCACTCGCCTTCGCACGTCCGTATCTTCGAGCTCTCCGGATCGAAGATCGCCGCAACGGTATGAAAGCGCGCGCCGCGCTTCTCATCCGGAAGGTCATGGAGCTCTTGCAACAACTTTGCATTGCGATCCGCGTCAGTGCCGAGCGCATAGCGCGCCGTCCGCACCCCCGGGCCGCCGCCGAGCGCATCTACTTCAAGACCGGTATCCTCCGCGAGCGTGAGTTTGCCGGTGCGGTTTCCATATATCATCGCCTTGATGATGGCGTTGCCTTCCAGTGTTTCTGCGGGCTCTTCCACGTCGCCGGCCTGGACATCAGCGAGCGTCAGGATCGTAAAAGGAACCTCTCCGAGAGCGGCAAGCATCTCCGGAAGCTTTCCTTGGTTCCCCGTCGCAACCAAAAGCTCGCGCATATGAGCGTGTGTTTAAAAACTTCCAGATGCGAGGCGCGGGGAAAGCGGGCGAGGAGACGTGTGGAGCATACGGCGACGAGCACGCAGGGGCCCCGCAACGAAGCAGATGGGGTTTTTAAGCATACGCTAGCGCATCGCTTCGATGCCGGAAGTTATTTCGGAAACCTCGCGCGTGATCGCGGCCTGTCGCACTTTGTTGAACGTGCGCGTGAGCGTCTTCGACATGTCTCGCGCCTTGTCGGTCGCGTTCTTCATCGCGACCATGCGGGCGGAATGCTCCGACGCCTTTGATTCGAGGAGCGCGTGGAACACCGCGATGTTGAGAAGTTTCGGCAGAAGGAGCGCGAGCACGCTCCCGGCGTCCGGCTCAATGGTGTAAGCCTTGGGTGCCTGCACGCGATCCATCGCAGAGAGCGGCGAGTATTTTCCGCGTGCAGGACGGATGTTCGCGACCATCTGCTCCATCATCGGCGCCGTGATGGGTACGATCTGCCGCGCGGTCGGCTGTTGTTCGAACGTCGAGAGGAAGTTGGTGTAGACGACGACGCAGTTCCCGATCTCTCCTGCCGCGTGCCATTCGAGCACTTTGTCGGTCACGATGCGCATCTCTTCTTCGGAGACGCCGTCGCTCATGTTCTCGTGCTTGATGCGGACGTCGTATCCGCGGGAAGCGAAATAATCTCCGCCGCGGCGGCCGATGGCGATGACGACGACATCCTGTTTCTCGAGGTCGCGGCGCAAAATCTCCTGCTCGGCCAATCGCACGACGCCGCTGTTCAAGGAGCCCGCGAGCCCCTTGTCGCTCGTCACGATGACGAAGCACGACTTTCCTCCCCGCTCCTGCATAAGCGCATGTCCGCGCACGTCGGTCGTGCCCGAAATGCGCTCGAGGACGGAAAGCGCAGTCGCGGCATACATGCGGCCGGAAAGCGCGCGCTCCTGGGATTTGCGCATCTTCACCGCCGACACCGCTTCCATCGCGTGCGTGACGGTCGAGGTCTTCTTGACCGACAGGATCTTCAGCTTGATGTTCTTGAGTGAGGCCATATCTTAGATTTGGTTATCGAGTGTACGAGATTAGCAAATCTTAGACCCTGTTAAATCGCGGCTCCGCCGCGCCTCGCGTACTCGCGAGGATTTAACAGGGTTCGCGAAGTAGTAATTCGCTCCGCTCATAACTACTTCGCGAACAGTTCCGTATGCGCGAGACGGAATTCTTCGAGCGCCGTGTTGAGCGTCTTCTTCATGTCATCCGAGACGACGCCCTTCTTCTTGATCTCGGCGAGCGCTTTGCCGTATTGGTCATCGAGGAACACGACGAGCTGTTTCTCGACATCAGGCACTTTCGAAACCGCCACGTCGGCGAAGAACGCGTGTCCTGCGGCGTAGAGAACGGCGACCTGCATCTCCAAAGGCAAGGGTGCGCCGTTCTTTTGCTTCAAGACCTCTACCATGCGCAGGCCGGATTCGATGCGCTGCGCCGTCGCCTTGTCGAGATCCTGCGCGAATTGCATGAACGCTTCGAGTTCGCGGAATTGCGCGAGCTCAAGCTTGAGGCCGCCCGCGACCGATTTCATCGCCTTCGTCTGGGCGCTCGAGCCCACGCGCGACACCGAGATGCCGACATCGATGGCGGGACGCACGCCCTTGTTGAAGAGTTCGGCCATGAGGAAAATCTGCCCATCGGTGATGGAGATGACGTTGGTTGGGATGTAGGCGGAGACGTCGCCTTCCTGCGTCTCGATGATGGGGAGCGCTGTGATGCTTCCGCCGCCCTTCTCTTCCGAGAGGCGCGCCGCGCGCTCGAGAAGGCGCGAATGCAAATAGAAGATGTCGCCCGGATACGCTTCGCGGCCCGGCGGACGGCGGAGGAGGAGCGAGAGTTGGCGGTATGCGGTCGCCTGCTTCGAGAGGTCGTCGTAGACGATGAGCACATCCCGGCCCAGGTCCATGAAATACTCGCCTATCGCCACTCCCGAAAAGGGTGCCAGGAACTGAAGCGCGGCCGGGGCCGATGCCGGAGCGTCCACGACGATGGTATACCCCATGGCGCCCGCCTCGGTGAGCTGCGCCACGATGCGGGCCGTCTTCGATTCCTTCTGGCCAATGGCGACGTAGATGCAAATGGGGCGCGTGCCTTCCGGCTCATTGCGCTGGTTGATGATGGTGTCGACGGCGATGGTGGTCTTTCCCGTCGAGCGGTCGCCGATCAAGAGCTCGCGCTGGCCGCGGCCGATCGGGATCATCGAGTCGATGGCTTTAATACCCGTCTGGAGCGGGACGGATACGGATTTGCGGTCGATGACGCCGGAGGCCTCGCGCTCGACCGGCATCATGGTCGTATTCGAAAAGGGCCCCTTGCCGTCGACAGGTTCGCCGAGCGCGTTCACGACGCGCCCGAGGAGTTCCTCGCCGGAGGGCACGGAAAGGATGCGACCGGTGGATTTTACCGTCATTCCCTCGGCCACGCGGGCGGAATCACCGAGCACGATCGCGCGCACGCCGTCTTCCTCAAGGTTCAAAACGAGACCGTAGAGAGCGTTGCTCACGTCCATCGCCTTCGAGAGCGGCTTGTGCGCCGTTTCTTCGAACTGGAGTACTTCGCTCATGACGGCTTTCGCAAGCCCGTCGATGGCGGCGACGCCGTCGCCCACGGCAGTCACGCGTCCGACATGGACGGCTTCCGCCTTCGGCGCGAAGCGCTCTATCTCTTTGATGATCTTCTCTACGATCGGATTCTGCATATGTGTGATAAAAAAAATAAAAACTATTAGGAGCGCACCACGTTCTCGTACAGGGAAAGCAGGTGCCTCTGGTAGCTCGCGTCGACGAGTGTGCCCCGGCCTTCCAGCCGCCAGCCGCCGATCAAGTGCTCGTCGACGGCGGTCTGCACGTCAGCCGCTTGGACTCCCAGTTCGGATACGAGTCTCTTGACGCTTTGCTTTGCCGTTCGTGCATCTTTCTCGCGGGCGACCGAGAGCGTGATATCGGTGCGTCGCGCTTCGCGCTCTGCAATGCGCGCGAACACCCGCGCGATCCGCGGCAGGAGCGCCGTGCGCCCGTGCTTCACGAGGACCGTGTGGAGCGACGCGACCGCTTTTTTGGGCGCCGTCCCCCTTTGGATCGTCTGCCAGAGTGCTTGTGCGTACGCTTCTGCGGTCATATCAGTTTATGCGGACTTGCTCTTGAGTATTCTTTCGGCCGCGAGCATCGCCGCCCGGGCGATCTCGCGCTCGCTCTCGAGGAGCGCCTGGCGCTTTGCCTCTTCCGCGCGCGCCTCCGCGTCGGTCATGATCGCGTCAGCGCGGGTCTCCGCGGCCTTCACGATCTCGAGGCCTTTGCTCTGCGCCTTGGTGCGTGCGCCCGCGACCAGGGCCTCCGCCTCGCGCGCCGCCGTGCCCACCATTTTGTCGCCTTCCGCTTTCGCTTCCGCGAGACGCTGCGCCGCTTCCTCGGCCGTGCGCACTCCTTCAGCGATTTTCTCGCGGCGCTCATCGATGATCTTGAGAAGCGGCCCGTAGAGGAAGCGCCACAGGATGAGGAGGAGCACGCCGAAGTTGACTCCCTGGATGAGCAGGAGCTTCCAATCGATCCCGAATGCCGCGAAAAACTGACTCATGCGCGTGTCTTACACGAACTTGATAATGAATGAGACGACGAGCGCCAAAATGCCCAAGGCCTCCGTGAACACGATCGCGAGGATCATGTTGGAAACGACCTTGCCCGATGCGTCCGGATTGCGTCCGATCGCATCCATCGCGCGTCCGCCGATGAGACCGATACCGATACCGGGACCGAGCACGCCCAATCCTGCGGCGATGCCCATACCGATCAACCGTGCCGAATCAACGTCCATACGTATGTCTTTTTAGATTGATAATAAATGATAAACAACGGCTCTTACTTTATCACAGAGCCGCACGGATGCCATCGGCCCAAGCGGCTAATGGCTCCCGTGCGGTTCGGCGATGGCGAGCTTGATGAAGAAGAGCGTGAGCAAAGCGAAGACCGCCGCCTGCACGACGCCGACGAAAAGCTCGAAGCTCATGAGAGGCACCGGCAGGATGTACGGGACGAAGAACGCGGCCACCGCGAGCAGGACCTCGCCCGCGAAGATGTTGCCGAAGAGACGGAACGAGAACGAGACGAAACGCGACAGTTCGCTCACGAGCTCGATCAAGCCGACGATGAAATTCAACGGCGACGAGAAATTGAGGAACTTCCCCGCGTAGCGGAAGAACCCGACGGCGACGATGCCGGCGATCTCGATGGTGAAGACGGAGATGACGGCGAGCGCGAGGGTCACGTTCAAATCGGTGTTGACGCTCCGAAAGAGCGGGATGAATTCGTCTCCGCGGAAAATGCCGATGGAGCCGATGCCGGGCGTGAATTCGAGCAGGTTCGAGACGGCGATGAAGAGGAAGATGGTCATGAGGAGCGGGAACATCCGCCGCGCCCACGCCCTGCTCTCCAGAGTTTCGGTGATGTAATCGTACACGAACGACACGAGCATTTCGAGGAACGTCTGGAATTTGCCCGGGGTGAGCTGAAGCCGTTTGCCGACAAGGAGCGCGACGACGATGAGGAGTGCGATGACGACCCAGCTCGCAAGGAGCGTGTTGGTGAGCGGTACTCCCCAAAGGTGGCCCAGCTGTTCAGGAGCGAGGAGGACGTGAATACCGCTTTCTTTCATGGCGGCAGTTTAGCATGAAAAAGCCAGGGATTTCCAGTCGGATGGGGTCAAAGAGATGCGATCCACCTTCGCATTGTCGTTGCAACTCTCCGCTCCGAACCGGCGAAACTGTGCGGAGCACCGGACATGATGCGGACATCTGACTTTCCAGCACGGACGTGCGCCTTGAACCATCCCGCGATTTTCTTCGCCGGCCGGTCGGCGAATTCGTCCTTCTCGGCAAGCAAGACGAGAACGGGGAGCTTAACGGCGTGGAGCGCGCGCGGAGTACGCTTCGCGTCCCAATACGTGAATATCTCCTCTGCGCTATCGCCCGTGTAGAGGCTGATGAAGCGCTGTGCGTCCGTTATCCACGGCCAGCTCCATACGTCTTCAGGCAGCATCACGTGCTTCTTCCCTTTCCGGACATATTCGCGTGCAAGCTTCTCCGCCCGCATGAGCGCCGCCCTCCCCTGCGCTTTCACTTCAGCCGAATAGTCGCTGATCGGCGCAAGAATGATGACGCCGCGCACGCCTGCCTGCGCAGGCAGGCCGCGCGGCTTTTTGCTTGCGTAATAGATAGACTTCTGGCATCCGGTCGAATGCCCCGCGAGATATACCGCCTGGGTGCCTGTACCACGGGCGAAATTGACCGCGCCTTGGATGTCATCGACGCAATCAGTGAAGACCTCATGGGCGGAACCTCCTCGTATGCGAGCACCGGTCGTCTTCACGACGCTCGCGACCTTGTCGTGCCCTCTGTTATTGAAAGTGATGACTGCCGTATGCTTGTCCACCAAGCGCTCGACGATGTCTAATTTACTGAACGCCGAACTGCCGAGCCCGTGCACCCAGATGACGACCTGTTTAGGACGCCGAGGCCCGAACCACAGACCGTTCAAAATGAACTTTTTCGGAGTGACGATCTCGATGACATTGCACGCTTTCATCGTCCAAGTATAGCAATGATTACTTATTCAACGCGAGCGTGGCCAGGCCGATCCGCGCGGCCAGCTCCGTTTGACTTCTCGGCATTGCACGTATATCAACGTGCCCGACGACGCGTATCGTGATGTCCTTGCAGACGCCGAGCACCGTTGCCGGATTTATGATCTTGCCGCCGACACGCTTCGATACGTCCGAGTCGAACAGGATATCTACCTGATTCCGCTTGCGCGGGTGCATCGAGTCCGCGATGACGCGGTATCCGATGAACGGCTCCGCGACGGAAAAACCACACGCGCGCGTCGAGGTTGCGTCGTTCTGCTCGATCTCGATAACGGTGCCGAACGGTAGTTCGTTGGCAAGGTCGACGGAACGCGCCGCGACGATATCCGGGTTCGAATACGTGCCGCTCGCCGTCACATGCGGATTCCCGTCCGTCTGTTCCGGAACGGCGTTATACCCCGTCATCGTGACGCTGTATTCCTGCGGGATCGTCGCCGCGAAAGCCGTGCCGACGGCTTTCCCGAGCATGTCCGATTGACCCGCGCCGGACAAAAGAAAAAAGCCCATCAAGGCCGTTGTGATTGCTGTTCCCATGTTTTGCAGGAGCATTACCTCCTACAAATGCAATATTAACATAGTGCGCCCCAATTGTCAATACTTTGAGCATCAGTAAAATGGCTCAACCGTGCGACAAAAATGGGCGGGGTGGCTAATCGACGCCGCCAGGCAGGCGTTTCCCAGGGGCGATTCTTGCCCTTTTCAGGTGCCGTGCTGCCAGCTTTCGAGGTATTTCTTCTGCTCGGGCGTCAAAACGTCGATAGAATTCCCCATCGAGGCCAGTTTTACCTCCGCTATCATGTTCTCTATCTCGACCGGAATGTCATAGACGGCCGGTTTGAGCTGTTCTTTTTGGCGCGCGAGCCACTCGCATCCCAAGGCCTGTGTCGCGAAGCTCATGTCCATCACGGATGCCGGGTGCCCTTCGGCGGCGGCGAGGTTTACGAGCCGCCCCTCGGCGAGAAGATAGACGCGCTTCCCTTCCACCGTGTATTCGTCGACGAAGTTGCGGACGCCTTCACGCATACTCTCTGCCGCCGCTTTCAGTTCCCCGACGTTTATCTCGACGTCGAAGTGCCCCGCGTTGCAGACGATAGCGCCGTCCTTCATCGCGAGGAAATGCTCCTTCCGGATGACATCGACGTCGCCGGTCACCGTGCAGAAGAGATCGCCCTCCGCCGCCGCCTGCTTCATCGGCATCACGCGGAATCCTTCCATCGCGGCCTCAAGCGCCTTGATGGGGTCGATCTCGGTCACGACGACGTTCGCCCCCATGCCCCGCGCGCGCATCGCGAGCCCTTTGCCGCACCAGCCGAAGCCCGCGACAACGACCGTCTTCCCCGCGATGAGCATGTCGGTCGCGCGGATGATGCCGTCGAGCGTTGATTGCCCCGTGCCGTAGCGGTTGTCGAAAAGATTCTTCGTCTTCGCGTCGTTCACCGAGACGACCGGGAACTTGAGCGCGCCGTCGCGGGCCATGCTCCGCAGGCGGATGACGCCGGTCGTCGTCTCTTCCGTGCCCCCCACGATGCCAGGAATGAGTTCGGTGTGCTCTTTGTGGATGGTCGAGACGAGATCGGCGCCGTCGTCCATCGTGAAGTTCGGCTTGTATGAAAGCACCGTCTTGATGTGCTTGAAAAAAGTATCGCGGTCCTCGCCCTTGATAGCAAACACGCTGATGCCGTGGTCGGCGACCAAGCTTGCCGCCACATCGTCCTGCGTCGAGAGCGGATTCGACGCGCACAGAATGACGTTCGCTCCGCCCGCCTTCAAGGTGATCATGAGGTTGGCGGTTTCTGCCGTCACGTGGAGACACGCTCCCACGGTGCGCCCCGCGAAGGGCTTTTCCTTCGCGAAACGCTCGCGCACCTGCATGAGAACGGGCATGTCGCCCGCCGCCCACGCGATACGCCTCGCCCCCTTTTCCGCGAGCGCGATGTCTTTGATGTCGTGTTCCATGACGACGTATTATATCCCCGCGGTAAAACTTTTCCTAAATCGAAAGCTTCTCATCGTACGTCTCTTTATACCGTTCGGCGAGTTCTTTCAGCGTGAAGTGGTGCGTCTGCGTGCCGTACATCTCAACTGCGTAGGCCGCCACGACGCTCGCGAGCCGCGCGCACGATTCGAACGGCAATCCGAGGAGTATGCCCTTGATGAACCCGGCGCGATAGCCGTCGCCCGCGCCCGTCGGGTCAACGGCTTCCTTGACGGGAGTCGCCTCCACGCGCCACTGTCCGTTCCGCGCCCTCACCCGCGAGCCCTGCGCGCCATAGGTCACCACGACGGTCGGCACGTGTTCGAGGATGGTACTCTCGGCCCAGCCCGTCTTTTGCGCGATGAGGCCGAACTCATAATCGCTCGCGAAGAGGACTTCCGCTCCGTTGATGCCGTCTTTGAGCGCGTCTTCAGAGAGCGCGAGTATCTGCTGGCCGGGATCGTACAGGTAGCGCATCTCTCTCCTCCGGTAGTACGCAGGGAGCGCTTCCATGTCGGAAACGCATCCGGGCGCCACGATCGCGAGCGCTCTGCCGTCGGTCTCCACCGGCGTATCGTAGGCATGCCCTCCCGCGCCGGGGTGGAACGCGGCGATCTGATTGTCCGCCCTGTCGGTGAGGACGACCGCCGAAGAGGTAAGCTCGCCTTCGAGAACGCGGATGGTCGTCGGGTCGATGCCGGAGAGGAGAAGATGCGAGCGATACGAACCGAAGTCGGCGCCAGCCGTCGAGATTATCTCCGGCTTCTCGCCAAGAAGCGCGAGGTTGTAGGCGATGTTCCCCGCCGTGCCGCCGAACTCGACGGAGAGCTTGTCCACGACGAAGCTCAAGTTGATGCTGTGGAGTTTCTCCGGCACGAAATGGTCGGCGAAGAGACCCTTGTGGTCCATGATGCGGTCGTATGCGAGCGAGCCGGAAACGATTATCTTTGCCATGCAAGCATCAGATTACCATACCCCCTCGTCCTGCAACAATTCGATTTTGCGCTCCTTTCCGCGATTGTAGCCGCCGGGAAGACCATCCGAGCGCACGACGCGGTGGCACGGTATTCTCGGGTCGAAATTCGTCTTCATGATGTTCCCCACCGCGCGATACGCATTCGGCCGCCCGGCCCGCCGCGCGACCTCCTTGTAGGTGAGCGTCTTCCCCTTGGGGATCTTGCGGACGACGGCGAATACCTTCTGTGTGAACAGGTTCACGGTGCTACGGTTCCTGCTCGATCGAAGCGTCGAATTCTTTCATTTTATCCTCACTGACGTTCCATTCTCCCAACTTTTGCCGCATCATCTTTTTGGTGAGAAGCTTGCTGTCGGTTTTCTCGTAGAGCAGCGCCAGAGCGTAGAAACCGATGACGGCGAGTTCTTCCTGGGTCCTGTCGATGCGCGAGCCGATGAGGAGGTCCTTCGCGACATCAGCGAACGCAGGCACATCCTCCGGAGAGATGCTGTCTCCGGACGTGCCTTTCAATCGCGCCCATAAGCTGCGCCACTTGCGGGCTTCCGCTTTATTGAGGAATTTCCTAATATCGTCATCGATGAAGTCGGGTTTTGCTCCAAGGGCACGCGCCATCCCTGTTAGATAATCCCTGCGCATCTGCTCTGTTTTCTCCGCTCCTTCCCCGCCCTGTTGCGCGGTCTGGGGCATGCGCAGCCCCCCTGTCTCCCCGCCGTTTGGTTGGAACATATACTGTTCAGTATATTTGGGCGCGTTCATCGTCGCAACCTATCCAATCGAACAATCGATTGACAGCAACTGGAATGAGGGTATTTTATAGCCCGGGTAGGCTAACGGGAGATCGCCATGGGCGACGTTGTTCGATTGTGGAGAAAGCCGGAGAAGATTCCCCGGTGTTTCAACAAGTATTGGGTCTCGATCGAAGACGGTATTTTTGTCAGAGGAAAGGACCCCCGGCAGTGCGGGTTGATCATGTTCTTGAACATCGACGAACATGAGTTTACAGTCCAAGTGAAGGTCCTGGGAGGAACCCTCAAGAGAACGTTCCGACGGGGATGGAACGTCAATCTCAAACTGTCTAAGCAGCTCGAGGTGACCATCGGAGTATGCGCCATTGAGGGGCGCAGGATGCTCCTCTACTTCGATGCAACGCCGGGCAAGAAGGTGTGGATCAAAGCAAAAGACTTCGAGTTGCACTTCGGCTCTCGAAACCCGACTGCAGTATGAGGACTACCTTGCGGTAGTCCTCCGTTTTTGTTTTGCACTGTCGGTGATTTGACAGTCTCTTTTACTGCTACCATGACTGTGGAGATGTGTCCGGGGCTGTTCCTGCAACCGTTTTGAGACTCGAGAGAGGAGGGCGTTATGAAGCAACTGTTGCTTGGCATGTTCGTGGGGGCGCTGATTCCAATCATTCTGCTCACACGGGGGCCGTACGTATGGCCGTATGTCAAAAGGTGGGGAGTTCTCACCTGTCTGCTGGTAAAGCACCTTGTGGGGAGAAGGAAGGTTGTTCTCGCTCTCGTACCTCAAGATCCCCTTCCTTCCAAGAAAGCTTGGTGGTGGGAAGAAAAATGGCGAAATATAACCGGTCCGCCGGGAACTTTCTGAAGAAGAACCGCCCGCCGCGCGCGCAGGCGGTTCGGTTCTTTGGGGAAATTCCTATGGTGTTTTTTCGATGATCCTCCGCTCGATTATTCGCATGGCTTGATTCAATACGCCGTCTCTCCAACCCACGGCAATATTCGACTTTTTCTTTTCCAGAATCGTGTGGTCCCTGGCCGATTGTTCATTACATTTTGTTATAAGCTCTGAGACCCGCGTCTTCATCTCCTCCAGTTTAGCGGCATCGTAGTCCTCCCACTTTTTCTCGTCGCCATATTTGTCTTTAAACTTGTCCCACATTTCCGCTATCTCAACGGCAAATTTTTTCTTTTGCTCAATACCGGGTGGTCTGGGTCCTTGTCGCATATGCGTGCTTAAAGGGTAGCATAAATCCATTTCTTGATGCTGCAAAGATCGGGATTGTATATTTGACGTATGCGGTACGTCAGTTCATGATGTGCTCTGCTTTTCTCTAGCCTCCTGCACGTCATTCTGATGTTCAGGAGTTCTGGAGGAAAGAGCGGTTCCTTCAGACAACTTATAACCAGTCCGCCACCGAGGAAATTGCCATGGCACGTTTTGCCGGAAGGATTGTATTTGTCACCCCCACATACGGCTTCTTGACGGGGGTTCACGAACTGAACGGCGATGAAAAAGCCCCGCGTCAGCCGGATGTTTTCCTTCGAGCTAGCGTGCTCAGGGAATCGTTCGGCAAAGGCCGGCACTCGCTGAAGCGCCTTGAAGGCCAGTCTCTCTCGTTCCAAACCCGCGAAAGTGCCTTGCACCACGGGAAGATCGAGGCCTGCTCGTTGAAGGGTCTGCCGAGCTATTACATTCCGTAGCCGCGGCACCTGCCCAACCCGCTCCACGATTGAGTTCGTGGAGCGGGTGTAGTGTTTAGACTATTTTAGTGTACTGGATGATGGGAGGGGGGTCGATGGGGGAAGAGTTTGGGGAAACGCTCCCCTAATAGATTTAAACCTTGTTTATCATAATTCGAAATTCTGCTAAATTCAGCTTGTTTTGCCATACACCCACTTACGCCATGGCTCTTTACCAGTAACTTTTTGCAAGTATGTCACAACGGTATTATTAGACATCACTGCAAGTCGGAAAATGAAGTCTATATATTGCTCAACAGACCTTGTAGTGATCATCTTCTCGCTTGAGTTTCTATGAGCAATTTGGCCTCGTAGGGTAATATATTTTGTAAGTCTCTTTTTAACTTCTTTATGCGTTGTTCCTCTCCACTGCCAACTATTAGATAGATTCTTAAGTCCGATTAATTTCTCAAACATCTCGTCTGCAATTTTGTTGTTTGGGGTATTCACATGCACTAGTGAACCGTCGACAATATCTCGCGCATAAAGCCTTAGGGTTTCCTTCCAGCCACCTTCCGCAAGTTGCCAATAAGTTAATGGATCTTTGCTTGTCTCAAGTCTTTTCACTACATGTCTTTTAACGGAATCAGGTAATTTATTCGATGAGGTAGCGTTTTTTGTCAAGAATTTAAAGGATGCAGTGGCTAAATCTTCTATGTACGCTTCCCAACTAGCGGTAAATAACACAATCGCACTTTGACGAAGAATGCGTTTTTCTGCATTTAACTTTCTTCTTGAAGCAATATCTAACAAACACCGAACATCTGATACATTTTTATTCAACGACTCCATATGTGGAAGCACCTGTTTTTTCTTTTTTGACCTTGTTTTCATAGATTGAAGTTCGATTTACATAGATTCCGGGACTTCGTTATATTTCAAGCAGGAATTCTATACCAAACTCTGCTATTTAAATGATTCACGATCTTCGCATCCAAACAGTACGCCCAAAAGAGCTGTTTGCAAGAAGGAACGCTCCGCATGCACGTTTCTCTGATCACAAGTTACTAAGTCTTTCTAAATGCGTGACCCTTAGGGGTCTGGGAAACCCACGGTTTTCCCAAGCCTTCCTCCACAGGGAATTCAACCCGTTCCCCGACCCCCTCCCGCCCCGTAGGGTCATTCCGCTCGCACACTCGCTCCATGACCCTACGGGGAATCGAACCCCGGTTCCAAGCTTGAGAAGCTTGTGTCCTAACCGTTAGACGATAGGGCCTTACGTGGCGATTGTAATGCAATAAGGAGCAAAACGGAAGCGTATCAGGCCTTTTTTATGAGCTTAAATCGGGGCTCTCCGTTCGGCAGATTGGAGGAAAATATCGCTTCGGGTCGGAACCAGAAACCGTGATCGTGCGGCCAGAGGTGTTCGTATAGAACCCCGGTTTCCAATGTCTCGCTGTGGCGTACGCCGCGCATGATGAGCCGATAGATGCCGCCTTTGTAGTGCTTGTATATCTCCCCTTCCGCGGCGAGTGCCTCCGCTTCAGATGCGAAAAGCGGTCCCTCCATATCAGCGGTTTTGCCACTCCTCATCCTGCCGCACGAGGAGCTCTTCCACGCGCTCGGGCTCCGCCATGATCTCGTGGACCGTGCGCTCCATGCGCATCCCCTGCGAGCCCTTCACGAGCACGAGGTCGCCCTCGCGCAATTCCAGTTCGAGCTCTTTGCCCGCACGCGCGGATTCGTCGAGCTCGTATTCGCGGATGTTCCCTTCCGGCATTCCCGCATCGAGCGCCGCTTCCCCCATGACGCGCGCGCGGAACCCGACCGTAATCAACATGTCCGCGCATGCGGCCGCGCGCTCTCCCACTTTCCGGTGCGCCTCGGCGCTGTGTTTGCCGAGTTCGAGCATGTCGCCCAAGACTGCGATCTTGCGCTTCATGCCTTCCACCTCTTTCAGCGTATCGAGCGCGGCGAGCGCGGCCGCCGGCGAGGAATTGTATGTGTCATCGATAACGATTGACTCTTTGAGTCCTTTCAAAATGCGGAGCCGCCCCGGCGGCGGCACCCACTCGCCGAGCGCGCGGGCAAGAGAGACGAAATCGAGCCCCGCCGTTTTCCCCACCGCGAGCGCGGCGAGCGCCGCATAAATGCGGGGCCTGCCGAGCGCGCCGTAGAGCGCGACGGGAACCGATGAGCCGTCGTTGTTCATTCGGAAGCGCATGCCGGAGGGTGCGCCGTTCTCGTAGATGATCTCGTCGTGCGAGCCCGAAAAATCATTGTGGCTTTCCATGCCGTACGTCGTCGAGACCGCGCGGAACTCCGCGTGCATCTCCTGCATGTGCGGGTCGTCGCCGTTCAGGATGAGCGTGCCGCCCGGCTTGAGCGCGAGCGCGAGCGCGCGTTTCTCTTTCAAGAGCTCCTCGTGAGATGAGAAGAATTCGATGTGCGGCGGGATCTCGGGAACGCCGGTCAGGACGACGATGTCGGGCCGGAGCCATCGCGTGAGCGACTGGATGTCGCCGGGCCTGTCGGCTCCCACTTCGAGCACGAGCCACTGCGGATAGCGGCCCGGCATGAGCGCATACGCCGCGCCCCTCACGATATTCGCCATCCACACGAAAGGATTCCTCCACCCGTTCGGAAGCCCCAGGATGGTGAGCGGCACGCCGAGCTCGGTGTTGAAGCTCTTCTCGCTTTTGCGGACATGCGCGACACCCGCAAGCACCGCGTAGACGGCGTCTTTCGTCGTCGTCTTCCCCATGCTCCCCGTGACGGCGACGATGCGCGGTTTTGTGCGCGCGAGCAGAGCCCTGGCCTCCCACGTCAAAATGGTTGAGATGAACTTCTTTAAAAGAATCATGACAATCTCGGTATAGATTCATTATACCGCATACAGAAAACTTGGGATTATATTCGACCAACCATGAGGTACCGCGTTTTTCAAGCTTGAGGATGACTATCCGCTGACTATTGACATATACATAATATTGGTGTATTATATTAACTGGCGTTTTGCCCACTTGACATAAGGAACAACATGAACGCGACCGCGCCGCAGGGAAAAGTGCCGCAAACAGGTGCAGAAGAGAGTAAGATAAGGCTTTGGCTGGCGGCCGGAGCGTTTCTGACTCTTCCATCGGCCTTCCTGTATTTCAGTAACAGGATGGCCTTCGAAGAAGCATACATCCTCTACTGGAGGGTGGTGCAGGTTGTGGCAGTAGCGATAATCGCATTGTCGATGATCATCGGCATAGCGGCCGCTGCTCTGAAGAAACGACTGCCGAAGCTGTTCGAAGCTCCTCCAGTCATTCCGGACTGGTCGGCTGGCGTGGCGGCCGGATTTGCTTTCTTGACCGCCATTGTCTTCGGCGCGGCGTGGGGAGCAGAGACGGGTTTCTGCGTCTTCTGGCCCAGCGCGTTTCTGGCCATGACGATCGCCCATATAACGAACTGGGTGGTTCACCAGGCCAAACGCTGGTGGGAGTGATTTGTGGGGCAATGGGGCCTCGCGGTAAAAGAGTCTAGAACTCTGCATCGCGAGGCTCTTTTACTATTCGACTTACTCGATGCATATATCTTATTTCAATTTCTCATTCTATCTATCCGGCGGGATATTGTAATAATTTATCAGGAATTTCGCGATGCCGAAGAACGGCCGCGCGAGCGTGTGCGAGGCGTATATCTCCTTCTGCGGCTCGAGCGCAAAAAGGAAAACGATGAAGCGCGGATCGTGCGCCGGAAAGTAGCCGAAGAACGAGTGGAGGTAGGCGTCCGAGAGGTAGCCGCCGGGGCCTGCGATCTGCGCCGTGCCGGTCTTGGCCGCGATCGAATAATGCTCCAGCTTCAACTCGCCGCCGAGAAGGGCTTTGTCGTAGACGATGGAGAGCATGTCGGCCATCGTGTCGGCAGTCGCGGGCTTCAAGATCTGCTTCTGCGGAGGGAGCGGGATGCTCTTTACCACGCCGCTCTCATAGCGCACCGCGGAAACGACATGGGGCCACGGCAATGCCCCGTCGTTGGCGAGCACCGCGAGCGCGCGCGTCATTTCGATGGGAGACACGGCGATCCCCTGCCCGAATGCGCCCGATGCGTAGTCCACGTCCGTTCCGCTGTCGATAGCCCGGATGAGACCCGTCGCTTCACCCGGCAAGTCGATGCCGGTCTTTTCTCCCAATCCGTACGCGTGGACGTAGCGCGAGAACGTATTGTGGCCCATTGCGTCGACCGCAAAGACCGCTCCCGTATTCAACGATTGATTGAGCACTTCCTGCATGGAGACTGTGCCGCGCCCCTTGCCATCGAAGTTCGATATCTTCTTGCCGCTCTTCATGACGAACCCTTTGTCGTCGTAAGTCGTTGCGGGCGTGATCGCGCCCGTGTCTATCGCGGCCCCGATAGTGAGGGGCTTCATGATGGAGCCCATCTCATACGCGCTCTCGACGAGCGGGTTCGTGAATACTGCGGTGTTGGAAGCGGTATTGAACGTGTTGGGATCGAACGCGGGCCGCGCAGCCATCGCAATAATCTCCCCCGTGTGCGGATCCATCACGATGCCGCCCGCGAGCTTCGGCTCGTACGTCTTCATGACGCCGTCGAGCGCGTCTTCCAGATTCTGCTGCACCGACGGCTCGATCGTCGTGATGACATCGCCGTGGACGGTGCCCGGATCGGAGAGAAGCGCCTGGATGTTCGCGAAGATCTCGGCAAAGGGATTCACGTAGAGGCCGGACGTCGTGCGCACCAGCGTCTCCTGCCACGAGCGCTCGAGCCCGTAGACGCCGACCCTTTTGTCTCCCTGATACCCCACGAATCCGATCACATGCGCCGCCAGCGTGTCGGCCGGGTAGTAGCGCCACTGATCCTGCACGGGGAGCACGCCGGGAATATGTTCGTCGCGGATCGTGCCTGCGTCCGCATCGGAAACGCGGAACGCGACTTCTTCGTACGGATCGGTCTTTTTTGCGGTGCTCGCGAAGAAGCGTTCATGATCGATGGGCGTGATGGCATTCAATTTCGCGTACGCGGCTTCGGGGTCCTCGATATCCTTCGGTTGTATCGCGATGCGCCATCCGGCCTGCATGACGGCCCCCGCCACGAGCCCGCCGTCTTTCTTCTTGAAGAAAATATCCCCGCGGTCCTGCGTATCGGGAGCAGGTTCCACATATTGCCCCATCGCGTCGCGTTCATATTCCGCGCCGTGGATGACCTGCAGAAAATAGAGGCGCACGACGAGAAGCAGCGCCCCGAGGATGAAGAAGAACGAGAGGATGCGCGCACGCGTGAGGATCTTGGCTTTCATCTATATCTCGTTGTGCGGAGTATCAGCCTGGCCGACCGTGCTCGGGCGGTAGACATACGCGGGCGCGGAGACCGGCGCGAGCCCGAGCGAGGCGCCCGATTCCGGCGTCACGCTCTCGGCGATGGTGAAGTAATCGCGTTCGGAATTGCTGATGGTCGTGCCGAGCTTGGCCGCTTCGGTGAGCGCTTCCTTGCGGGCGATGATATTGAGGACGGACGCACCCACGAAATAGAGGTAGGAGCAGATGAGCGTGAGCAAGAGCGCGGAAAGCACGCGCAATGCGGCATTTTCCAACGGATGCTCTATGACGATGATCGCTCTCGGTTTGTTCATATTGATATTCATGTATGTGAAATGATTTTTTCGATGACACGAAGCTTTGCACTGCGAGCACGCGGATTCTCAAGCGTCTCCTCGCGCGAGGGCTTTATCGGCGAGCGGACGATGCGCTTTCCTTCCCCCGCCGTTTCCCAACCGGCCATCACGCGCTTCACTGCCCGGTCTTCCACGCTGTGGAACGTGATGACTGCGATGCGGCCGCCTTCTCTCATGCGCTCCCATGCGCCTGCGAGGCCTGTTTCGAGCGCCCCCATCTCGTCGTTGACCGCGATGCGCAGCGCCTGGAACGTGCGGGTCGCCGGATGGATGCGGCCGAACCGGTACGCGGGCGGCACCGCCTCCCTGATCGCATCGGCAAGTTCGCGCGCGGTGCGGAAAGGTCTCTCTGCGCGCCGCTCGACGATTCTTTTCGCGATGCGCCGCGCATACCGTTCCTCGCCCCAGCCGAAGATGATGTCGGCGATGCTCTCTTCCGCCCACTCGTTCACGATTGTTCCGGCGGTGATCTCATCGGGCCCGGGATGCTCCGCGTAGGTCATGAGGAGCGGCTCGTCCGTCTGGAACGAGAATCCCCTCCCCGCGCTAAGCTGATATCCGCTCCAGCCGAGATCGAAGAGCGCTTTGTCGATGCGCGCGATGCCGAGTTTCTCCAGTTCGAGGGGCAGGTTCCGGAAATTCGCCGTGACGAGGTGGATTTCCGGCTTGCGGAGATCCTTCAGCGCTGCCTCCGCTCTTTTGACCGCCGCTTCATCGGCATCGATGCCGATGAAAACGCCCTTCTCGCCGAGAAGTTCCGCCATGGCGCGGGCATGCCCTGCGCCGCCGAGGGTCGCGTCGACGACCGTGTCGCTGGGTCGTATCGCGAGATGTTCTATCGCTTCGTGTAAAAGAACGCTTGTGTGCCCGGGCGGCTGCGAAGCCGCCTGAGTGCGGTGCCCTGTCTCTCTACTGTTTCGAGCTGACGGCACCGGGTCGCTGGAGGATTTGAAACGTCGCGTGCGCATGACGATTGTTGTCTCCTCCAGCTACCCGATCCAATCAACCCATCAAAGAGCTCCTATCTCGCCCAACTTCTCCGCCATCGCGTCAGCTTGCTTCTCGATGCGGCCCTTGTAGTTCTTCCATGCTCCGGCGTCCCAGATCTCGACCCGATCGGAAACTCCCGCGAAGACGACCGTGCGCTTGAGCCCCGCGAATTGTTTCTGGTGATCGGGAATGAGGATGCGCCCCGCTCCGTCGGGCTCCACTTCGACCGCGCCGGAAAGCAGGAAGCGATTGAACCCGCGCGTATCCGCCTGCGCGAACGAGAGCGCCTGAAGCTTCTCCGCGACCTTCTTCCACGCGTCTTCGGAAAAAAGAAAGAGGCACGTGTCGAGTCCGCGCGTGATCACCATTTTCTTGCCGAGCGCTTTCGCGAACGGCTTCGGGAGCGTGACACGCTTCTTCTCGTCCAACGTGTGTTCGTATTCGCCAATGAGCATCATAATCCGGTGGTTCCCACTTTTTCCCACTACTATGGAAATATACACCACTTTACCCCACCGCAAGCTACTTATCCACACAGCTCCGAAAAACTGAGGTGCCATGGACTGCTTTGACATGTATTGTTATTCGTATTAAAATGTAATTTGTTGCAAATCCTTGGGGGATACTGAGATGAGTGAATCTGAAACGAAGTTCTTCGCCGAACTCTGCGCCCGGCTTGACCAACTGCCGCCATTCAAGGAGCCGAGGCCGACGAAAGACCAGGTGATCTGGACTTTCGGCGGTTTCAAAAAGAAGCCCATGTGTGAAGCCGTGGCCGCCGTTCTGAACTCTCTCGGGAGCGGACGATGAAACCTCCTTGCTCCCGCCGCCTTGCGCCTCGTGCGCAAGGCGTTTTTCTTTTTAGGAAACCGATAATGCGATATAGTGTCTGAATGTTGAGCATCTTCAAGACCGCCGATGCAAATACGCTCGCGGAGATCGCCGAGGAGATGCGCGTGCGGAAAACGAAGCATCTCGTCCTTCTCTTCTCGATGGGCAGCCAGTTCGACCACCTCATCGTCCAGCAATTGGCACGGCTCGGCGTTTACTGTCTTGTCGCCGACCCTGCTTCAGTGCGCGCCAACGACGTCAAGAAACTGAATCCCGCTGGCATTATCGTCTCGGGCGGGCCCGCATCGGTACACAACGAACCACCGCCGTTCGACGCGGCAATTTTCGATATCGGTATCCCCCTCCTCGGCGTGTGCCTCGGGTTCCAAATGTGGGCGAAGCACGTGGGCGCAAAAGTCACGCCGCACGACGCGCGCGAATTCGGGACGCACGCCATGCGCATTTCGGGGAGCGACCCGCTTTTTGAGGGAGTTCCCGACGGCACGCCGGTCCTCCAAACGCACGGCGACGCGATAGAGCCCGGCTCGGTCATCGAGATACTCGGCGCGACGGAAAACGCGCCCGTCGCCGCCGGACGATTCAAGCACCTCTGGGGAGTGCAGTTCCACCCGGAGGTGACGGAGACGGCGGAAGGCGCGCGCATGTACGAGAATTTCTGCTCGAAGATATGCGGCATCACCGACCGCTTCCCCGCGCACAATGCGGCGCAAGTGAAGATCACGGAACTGCGAAAACAAATAGGAGACAAGAAAGTACTTATCGCGCTTTCCGGCGGTTCGGATTCTTCCGTCGTCGCGTATCTTCTTAAAGAGGCGCTCCATGGCCTGTCTGCGCAGGCAGGCGAGCGCGGGAGATTGCTCGGCGTTTACATCCGCGGCATCGACAGACCCGACGACGAAGCATATGTGCAGGAATGTTTCGGGAACCAGGAGTGGATTGAAGTCGAAGTCGTCGACGCGACCGATAGGTTTTTGAAAGCGCTGCGCGGCAAGACCGACATGCGCGAGAAGCGCCTCGCGATGCGCGGCGTGTATCAGGAAGTGCTCGAAGAAAAAATAAAATCATTCGGCGCGGATTTCGTCGCGCAGGGCACGCTCTACACCGACCTGCGCGAAAGCGGGCTCGGGCACGCGACCGGCGCGCGCGTCGCGGAGATAAAAGTGCATCACAACACCGGCATCACGTTCTCCGTGCCGGAACTCCGCCCGCTCGAAGATTGCGTGAAGGATTCCGCGCGCGGCATCGGCCGCGACATCGGCGTTCCGGAAGACCTTCTCGTGCGGCACCCCTTCCCCGGCCCCGGTCTCGTGGTGCGCATCGAGGGCGAAGTCACACCGGAAACGTTGCGTACGGCACGCGCGATAGACGGCATTTACATCGAGGAATTGCGCAAAGCGAACCTTTATCAGACGGTCTGGCAGGCGGGAGCCGTCGTCACCGCGTCGCGGCAGACGGGCTCCAAAGGCGATGACGCGACGCTGGGGCACGTGGTGGCACTCTGGGCCGTATGGAGCGTCAATGGCTTCACCGCGCGCTTCGCCCAGCTCCCCTACGATTTCCTCGACCGCGTCTCGCGCCGCATCACCAACGAGGTGCGCGAAGTGGGCGCGGTCGTCTACCGCATTTCGGACAAACCGCCAGCAACGATTGAATGGGGTTGATTACAAAATCTTTTACTGGTGGACCCGAGGGGTTACGATCCCCTTGCCTCGTGCATGCCATGCACGCGCTCTACCAATTGAGCTACGGGCCCATTCAAACCGCGGGGCACGCAAATATTACATCTTCTTTAGCTCATTGGCTATACATTTCAATTCAAAGTCCACGTCTGAAGAGAAGTAATCTATCCGGCAAACACCCTTGTAATCCGGCTTCCGAGTCGGCTTCCCCACAGTTCGCGCATCTACCTGTACCTTATAAAAATTCCTCCTTGGAATGGCTGTTATTCTCGACCAAAATTTCTCAAGCTTTAGGACGTCCTGATCTGCCCGGCATTGCACGGTGATGCGAAATTTAGATTCATCGATTTTGAGACACCTGCGGAGTAAGGAAAGAAACAGATTGATTATTTCAGGATCCGAATTACAGAATACGAGAGATCCTCTTTTCTTTTTAGATCCTTCGGCGAGGTAGAGCATCGCAAGTGCTATCTTTTGAGCACGTAGATCTTTCGAGAATAATCTGTAGAGCAATCGATTTGAAATGTTCGCTTTTTCTTGTTTAAGCCTGCGTGCTTCATGTTTCTGACGCAGTGCTATATCTCGTCCCTTCTGCAGGTTTCTGCTATCGCGCCTATTGAACTTTTGTATGAGAGAAACCGGGATTGTCAGATCTTTAAACCAATGGGAAAAAGTTGATTTGGGAATCGACATTCCCAAAATCCTATTTATTTCTGAGTACGTCTTGCCTTCCAACCGTGCTTGTTTTGCTCTATCCCGAATTTGAAAAGACGCCATGTTGCCTATTGTACCCCGACCATATCCATGTACAAGTACTTATGCGCATCAAGAGGGGTTCGTCGCTATCCAAAATCTCACGCACGCTCCAACACGCGCACGATTCCCTTCTCTGCGTCTACTTCGACGAGATCGCCGTCTTTGAGGACCTGCGTCGCGATGTTGGTGCCGACAATGCATGGCTTATTCAATTCGCGCGAGGTGATAGCGGCATGGCTCCCCACTCCTCCCGTATCAGTGATGATTGCAAGGGCTTGCCGCATCGCGAAGACGTATTCCGGCGACGTAACCGTGGTGACGAGTATCGCACCTTCTTCGAATCTTTGCATAGGATCAAGCAGCACGTGTACTCTGCCACGAACGATACCCGCACCTCTACTCGCGATCACTCCGGAGAATATATCGGTGTCTCCACGTATCTCGATATATTGCTGTGCGTATAGTTCCCAGTACTCTTGCGCCTGCTCAGCTGGCAGCTGCTCGATTTTACTCCTTGTGCACCACACGCCGACACCATGGCGGCGTTCTTTCAGTTGTTTCGAGAAATCCCTACCACCTAATAGTTCGCCTATTTCACCGAGATGTATATTGAAAAGATCCGTTTCTGAAATCCCGGTCCGCTGAGCGGCTTCTTTCAAAAGCAGGTATTTGTAATGTAGGGAGATGAATGTGTTCATCTTGCGGCGATCTTGCCAGACGATGCTGTCCGACATGATCTTCGCATACGACATGGTCTCGTCATCCAGGCCGAATTCTTTTTGTGCGGCAGTTTTTCTGGCGATGATTGATTCCAGATTCTTGCGATTTGTATTTTCCAAATCCGACGGCAATAATTTTCTCCGCTCCTCGAAATAACTCGCCGGAAGAACTCTTACTCCATTATGGCTGTTCTGCAGCCAGAAGTATTTTTGCTGATGGGCTGAAATATCTCTGGATTTTGAGAGCTCCACCTCTTCTAACTGATAAAAGGACGGTTCCTCGGGAGCCGTTATGATTTCCATGATGCGCAAAACCTCTTGATGGTCCTTAATCTTCACCGACAACCGCTCTTCCAAGTAGTGCTCGGCCCCGTAGTTCCCCATCTCCGGGAAAAGTGTGGGGCTCCAGTACCGAACAAGTGCCTGATAAAAATCCGAAATCATCACGATCAGAGAGCGCGTATCCAATCGCTCGAGATTGGCAACGCTGATATTTTTCTCAATTTCGTTGACGGCATTGATATGCGTTTGCCATTCTCTGTAGAGATCCCTGCGACTTTCGGGAGGCACGATGTGTTTTATGAAAAAGTCCTTGCCGCGTTCCCATATCGGCGGGAATTCCGTGAGCCATGTGACACGCCCTTGATACGCAAGCCAGAGCGAATCAGGCCATGCTTCGCCGTACGTTTCTACTGTGTCCACGAATAACGAATCGATAGAATCGCCCGCCGCATAAAAATATTTCCCCGGTATCGGTCCCCAGCGATACAGCTCGACATCAGGATCGAGCGGATATTTCATACTTTTAGAACTATTCCCTTGTCCGCATCCACTTCGACCATGTCGCCGGTATTGAATATTTTTGTGGCGATTTTGGTAGCGACAATGCACGGGATGCCAAATTCTCTTGCGACAACTACTCCGTGTGAAGTAATGCCACCTTCATTCGTAACGATCGCAGAGGCGAACTGATAATACGAAGACAATTCAGGCCACGAATTCTGGACGATAAGTATCATCCCCTTTTTCATGCCAGTGGGAAGGTCTTTCAGATCGAGGTGCTCGTTCTTTAAGACAAACGCAGGCGCTTTCACTATGCCAGGATTTCCGATTATTCCTTTCACCGATTTGATATCTCCATACTGCTCATACGTGCGTATGTATTCATCAACCTTCTCTCCTACAAAAATGGTTTGGTTATGGAATTTCGATGTGATGACAAATTTGTGCGCACGTTGTCCCAACACATTTCTATCCCACTTCTCAGCATCCAGCTCTTCGCGTGTCATGCTTTCTGACTCCGCAAGAGTAAGTCCGTGCCGTTTGCCATACTCTTTAAAAAGCGTGTGGCTGAAACCCAAGGCCGCTGACCACGCTTTGCGTGAATATTCGAAACGAGCTTTTGAAAGCTCTTCCAAACGAGCAACGTGTTCCAAACCTCCCTCCGATTCGAATCGTTCGAAGAATTGTGCCTGCGTCAAAAAATGCGCATGAAGAGCGGCGAGACAATGGTCCAGTGCTTTCAGCATCAGTTCATGCAACTGCTCGTCATCGAGCTTCTGCACATCTAACCCCTGGTGCGCGGCAATGAATGCATCAACCCTTTTCTTCGCGCCTTGTTTGATCTTGATTACACGAGACACATTTTCTGCGCGCGAATAAAACTGGTAGCCGACCCTCGCTTCCTCTTCAATGTCTTTGGTCGAATAGAATGCGGCCAATTTCCCATGGTGGTAGATATACAACGAATCGGCTTTCTTGTAGCCAAATAACTGTTCAGGCGATTTCCACGATAGATCATCCAGTTCGGCGTACATAAGCCGCTCATCCACATCTTCCCAATACAAAGAATATGCACCTGCTTTCATAGAGGAATTTTGGAAAGCGTTGTAATCGGCCGCGACTGCGTGATGAAAAATTCTCCGCCTTCGAATGCCCACTCGACGTCGCAGGGAAATCCGTAATGCTCTGCGATCTTCAGCACGAGCTCGGCGAGCGCGAGTGCCTGTTCGTCCCGAAGCGCGGGCTTTGAACCCTCTCCCTCGCTCAAGTCGCGCCACTCGTTGCCTCCGTCTTTTCCTCGCCACAGCGCCCGATTCTGGTATGTGATATTTTTGTCGATGATGCGCCGCGGAGTTTTTTCTATCACGTACGAATCCGGCGTGACCTGGCCCGATACGATCGCCTCGCCCAAACCGAAACCCGCCTCGATGATGAGCTGATTGTAATCTTCGGTTACGGGATGCACCGAGAACGCGATGCCAGACACCTCGCTTTGTATCATTTTCTGCACGACGACGGCGACGGATATCTTCTGCCCATGCATTCCTTTCTCGAATCGGTAGAAGATGGCGCGCGGCGTGAAGAGCGACGCCCAGCATTTCTGCACGTTCTCTAACAAATCGTCTTCCGTGGTATTGAGATAAGTATCCAACTGCCCCGCCCACGCGGCGGAAGTGCTGTCTTCAGCGGTCGCGCTTGAGCGCACCGCGACATGCGTCGCACCGAGCTCCTCGAAGTTTGCTCGGATACGAGTGGCGATGTCTTCCGGCATCTTCGCTGAGACGATACGTTGGCGAATCCGTTCCGATGCCGAATCAACCGTATGGATTTCCTGATGATTCACTGTATGCAAAATCGTATCCAATTCCTGATTCAGGTCGGCCTCTTCCAGGAATCGTTCGAATGCCGAGGCCAGTATCACAAACCCCGGCGGCACCGGGATACCGGCCCGTGTCATCTCACCCAAGCTAGCACCCTTCCCGCCTGCAATTCCGGCGTCATTCTTCCCTATCTGTTCGAACGGCCGGATGAGCTCCATGCGAGGATTATAGCTCCCGGGCGAAAGAAAGGTGAAGCAGTGGGAGATTCAGTGGCCTGGGTAGAAATCTTTGCGCGGATCCCATATGTTCCGCCAGTATTCCTTGAGAGCCGGTCCGTCTTCGGGCGCATTCCATGTCTTCCATCCCTCTGCGAGAGTCTTCCCTTTGACGGCACCGAGCAATTCTGGTGTAGGCCGCCAGTCCAGCCCGAGCAATTCGCGCGCTTTCTTGAAGCAGTAGCATCGGATCCACACCGACTTCTCAAGGAGTTCCGCTTCGGGAAGCCCGACGACACGGCCCCATTGGTGCGCACCGATGTGCGCGAGATTCGCCGCAATCTCTTTGATCTCGGCTATATCGACCACTGGCTTCCCGTTCCGCTCCATCCGCCACTGTTTCAATCCATTCAGCACATCCCCCGTGTATTGTGTGTGGCATGTGACCAGATCGGTCGAGAACTGCACGCCTTCATACACGGCGAATAGATTGATCGTATCCAAGGTAGTGCCGATATCAGGCCACACTTCGGTCGGCCGGAGACAGTGCATTCTTTTGATCACGAGGATCCGTCCGCTGGGAAGCGGGTACGGCCCGTAATTTCCCACAGCTTTGCCCATATAGAAATCAAGGTAGAGCGCGGCGCCCAGATTGTAGGCGGCATTGTAGAGCTTCCCGAGCTCGCGCGCGATTTCAGGCGTGCCTTTCTCGAAATCACGCTCCATGAGCTCCTCTACTTCCTGCGGCGCATGGCGGCGGGTCGTGCCATGCAACCCGAAGACATCTCCCTGCGGCATGTGCGCTTTGAGCGTTTGATAGAAGAAGTCGGCGACTTTGAGACGCTTCTCGAGTGGCCATCGCGCTGACTTCAAATCCTCGAATGTAAAGATGGAATGATCTCGGCATAGTTCCGGTTTGAGAGCTTCCGCGATGCGTTCATAGGAAACACCTTGTCTCTTACGCTCCTCGATAATCTCGTAGAACCAATCGAGCCACTCACGAGCGATCAAAGGTTGAAAATGCCTCCACGAAGTCGGCTGCATCGTCGACATGTCCATGAATCCGACGGCCATCTCGGCGGCATCGAGGAATTCATCAAGCCAAGAATATTTCTCCAGTTGTCCCGTTAACGATGACATGTTGCCCCTCATTTAGCTTGGTAGTGGCTTCTCTCGTATTCACGACGCAGGGAATGCCGAGCTCACGGCTGATAATCGAAGGGTGCGACGTTATCCCGCCGATGTCGCAAATAATAGCAGACGCTTGGTTCATCATCATGACCATCGTCGGGTCGGTAATCCGCGTTACCAACACGCTTCCCTCCTCGAACGAAGGCGTGTCTTGAATGCCCTGTACGATTTTAACTTTGCCTCGTGCGACCCCGCCGCTCGCCGCGGTTCCCGTCAAAATAAGTTTGCCTTCATGCTCCATACGATTCAGGATCTCTCTGCGTCTGCTTTTTGTCGTTTCAAATCCAAACCGAAATCTGCAAGCCGATCAAGCTCTTTCATGTCGACATCATACTCCGTCTGCTCATATTCCGGTAGGTCGAGTTCCCGATTCTTCACACGATACATAATTAGTTTCGTCATCGGAACACCTTCCTGATCCGTTTTTGTCCGCAATTCGAAACCGTCGTTCAAACCGAGCAGGCCTCCGATGTCAGCGAGCTTCTGGGGCTTTCCCCCGTCTTTAAACCGCATGATGCGCATAAGAAGCGGCTCGGTCATCGTACGATGGGTATTGTTGAACAAATCCACCGATGAGCCGGATTTCAGGCGAGTTGCACTCCGGGCATCTCTGCGGACGAGCACTGCGAGTTGTGCGGCCGCCTTTTCAAGCGGAAAGAGACGTGCAATCTCGCTTTCCGGGTCATTGAGCCATTCTTCTGCGACGGGTATTTCAGACGGTTCAGCTATTTCTGCCTGTTCTTTCGGCGTAAGTTCGGAGAAATTTTTCGGATCGATTCCGAGTTTTGCCATGATTTTGTTCTTCTCCGCTTCCCACTTCTTGATATATAACGCAAGGAAATCTTTCGGCTGGGTGTCTGAACTCAATTCTATTCTGGGCCTCGCCCTGAATCTTTCGATGTCCGCGGGAGTCCGATATGCACCTACCATGGCGTCCGCCGTTTCTCGCGTCCGTGGCTGCAAACTCGATCTGATTTTGGTCCCATGCTCACCCGGAACCGATAACTTCGCCAAGTGCGCGCCAAGACTCTCGGATTGCATTCTGCCACGCGGAGAAATGAGCGAACTGGAAATTTCGGAACCCGAGCCGGCGATACCGCTCGCCTTTTCGGCATGCCTGAAATACAGGGCGCGTACATTGACGTTCCGTCCTTTTTTCTCGATGTCCGCGTCGCTTCTTCGGTTTCCTTCCAGTGCCACGCTTAGTATCCTATAACGACTAGCTCATGAGCGATAGCAGGAGCAGCATGATCTCTGATTTAAAATTCTCTTCGGCAAATGCTACAATCGCTCCAACTTCCGAGATTAGGAAGGACGCTCCCATAGTTTAATGGATAGAATGCAAGCTTCCGGAGCTTGTGATCGAGGTTCGATTCCTCGTGGGAGCACCGAAAATCACTCCGTCTCGAAGAGCGCGCTCAAGGATTCGCCGTGCTCGATGCGGTTGATGGCATCGCCGAACGTGTCCCCTACGGATACGACCTCGACTTTTTCCGACAACGGTCGGTCGGTGGAGATCGTGTCGGTGATGAAAAGTTTCTTGATGGGCGATGCATCTATCGTCTTCAGCGCATCGCCTGAAAGAACGCCGTGGGTCGTCGCGGCGTAGACTTCGCGCGCGCCATTCTCGACGAGGAGAGCGGCTGCGCGCGCGAGCGTGCCGCAGGTGTCGGCCATGTCGTCCACGATGAGCGCGACTTTCCCCTTCACGTCGCCGATAAGCTTCATGCGCGACACCTGATTCGGTATCTCGCGCTCCTTGTGGATGATGGCGAGGTCGGCGGATTTCATCAAGCGCTTCGCGTACGATTGGGCGCGCACCACGCCGCCAGCATCCGGCGAGACAACGACGAGGTCGTCGGCCGCGAGCGCGCCCTTGAAAAATTCCCTGAAGTGCGCGATGAAGACCTGCCGGGCATAGAGGTAGTCCACGTTCGTCGTCCGGAAGAATCCTCCAATGGCATCGTTGTGCAGATCCATCGTGAGGACGCGGGTCGTGCCGAGCGATTCGAGGATCATCGCGAAGACGCGTGCGGAGATGGGCTCGCGCGGCTTCGATTTGCGATCCTGCCGCGCGTAGCCGAAATACGGAATGACGGCGGTAATCTCATGGGCCGAGGCGCCGCGCGCCGCGTCTATCGCAAGGAAAAGCCGCGCCCAATTGTCGGCCGGAGGGTTGGTCGGTTGGATGAGGAAGATATTCTTGCCCCGAAGATTCTCTTGGAACTGTATCTGCTGTTCCCCATCGGCAAACGTTTTGCACTTGACCTGCCCCAAGGGCATCCCGAGCCGTGCGGCGATCTTTTGCGCGAGTCCGTCGTTGCTGCCCAGCGAGAATATCTTGAATTCCATGCGCACGCAGTATACCAGTCTTCGCTTGAGAATACAGTCATTTTAGTGGATAATCTTTCCACGCACCCTTAGCTCAGTTGGTTAGAGCGTTCGATTCACATTCGAAAGGTCTCAGGTTCGAATCCTGAAGGGTGCACAAAAGCTTGAATCCTGTTATTATGCGCGACGCGGCAGGCCGCAATATTGCGGCGACATGTGCGAGGTGATGCTTTTTGTCGGGGTGTAGTATACCGGTAGTACGCACGCTTCGGGTGCGTGTAGACCGGGTTCGATTCCCGGCACCCCGACAAAGAGCATCACTGAAAGAGGCGGGCTGTAGTATACCGGTAGTACGCAAGCATGGGGTGCTTGTAGACCGGGTTCGATTCCCGGCAGCCCGAACGTGTAGACGGTCGCAATTGATTAGTATATTCTGTGCATCGCAGGGCCTGTAGTTCAGTGGTAAAACGCCGCATTCGCATTGCGGAGGCGGGGGTCCGATTCCCCCCAGGTCCACCCAGCGAGAAAAACAAAACCGCCGCGTCAGACGCGGCGGTTTTGTGTTGTACCAATCTCTAGTTCTGCTGTCCTGCCGCTGTATCGGTCTTCTTGCACTCGCATGTGCCTGCACAATCGGGGCACTTCGAGTGGCCGCAGCAGCATCGCAGGCTCAGTTTGCCCGGGCCGTGCGCCGCGACCATGAGGAGGCCGCCCATAATGGCGAGATTCTTGAGCATCATCAGCACCTGGAGCGACTGCGTCATGTCGCGGTGATACATCAAGGTCGCGACGGCCGTGAAGAGGATGAGCCCCCACGCGGCGACACGCGCCTGATATCCGAGGATGAGAAGTGCGCCGCCGCCGAACTCGAGAATGATCGCAAGCACCGCCATGAACGACGGGTACTGCACGCCCACCGAGGCGATGGCGTTTACCGTCACTGCGAAATTCATGATCTTCTCGAACCCGACGACGAGGAACACGAGCCCTAAGAGCACACGGGCCGTGAGCGAAAGATACCCGCTGCAGGAGCACGCCCACTTACCGCACCCGCACGAACCTGCACAGCACTTGCATGAATCATTCATACGACTGTGTGATTAATGATCATTTAATAGTAACGATCTTATATTTCTGCGCTCCCTTCGGCGTTTCGAACGAGAACATGTCGCCTTTCTTCTTGTCCATAAGCGCCGAGCCCAGGGGCGAAAGGTGCGATATCTTGTGATCCTGCATGTTCGCTTCGGCCGAGCCGACGATCTCGTAGGTGTGCTCCTCCTTCTCCCCCTGCTTCTGGATGGTCACGGTGCTCCCGAGAGAGACGACGTTGCCCTTCGGGTGCTCGATGATGCGCGCATGCGCCAAGCTCTCCTCGATGACGCGGATGCGGTCTTCGGTCGCGGCCTGCATGTTGCGCGCTTCCTCGTATTCGGCGTTCTCCGAGAGGTCGCCCAGCGAGCGCGCGTATTCGAGCTGTTCGGCGATCTCGCGCCGACGCACCGTCTTTAAATATTCGAGCTCTTTGGTGAGCTCGTCGAACTTTTCTTTGCTCAAGTAATTCGCTTCATCGGTCATATGCGCGAGCATTATACATGAGGGTAGGTACACGGCACAAGGCGATGCAAGTATGACGACGCACAGGTCATTCGACGTATTGCGGCTTATTCGCGATCAGCCACTCGAAGAACGGGAGCATCGCGGGCGCGGCGCCGGAGAGCGTCCCCGCAGGCGCCTTCTCGAGTACCGTCGCATAGGCGTAGTGCGGATTATCCGCCGGCCAGAAACCGACCGACCACGAGTTCATGGATTCGTTGCGGAAGCCGAGCTGAGCGGTCCCCGTCTTCGCCGCGATCTGGATGCCCCCGATATTGAGCGCCTTCACGGTCGCGTCTTTGCGCGGCGAGATAACGGCGAGCCGCATGCCCTCGCGCACGATCTCGAGGTACTGGTCCGGAATGCCGACATCCGAGTATTGCGGGGTCGAACTCGCGATGACCTGCGGCGTGAAGAGTTTCCCGCCGTTTGCGATGGCGGCCACGTAGCGCACCGCCTGGATGGGCGTCAGCTGGAACCCGTACTGGCCGATCGCCGTGTGGTAGGTGTCGCCGATGCGCCACGGATCGCTTGCCCCGAACACCTGTTCTTTCCACGCAGGCGTCGGGATAACGCCCGCGACCTCGCCCGAAAGAGCGATGCCGGTCGTCGTCGCCAATCCGAATGCGCGAGCGTATATATCCAAGCGGTTGATGCCGAGCCCCGGCTGGCCTCCGAACCCGCCGCCGATCGTGTAAAAATATTCATCGGAGGAAACGGCGATCGCCGTGCGCATATCGACCCAGCCGTGCACCGCCCAGTCGCGGAAGATCGACGGATGTGCGGGATCGTACGGATTCGGGACGCTGATCTGTCCGGTCGAGAGTATCTCTTTGTCGGGGGTGATGAGACCTTCTTTGAGCGCCGCGGCGGCGAAGATCGGCTTCACGATGGAGCCGGGCGTATAGGCGCCGGCGACGGCGCGATCGAGGAGCGGCGTGCGCGGATCACGGAATGTTGCCTGGACTACGCTCGATTTCCCGCTCGTGAACGCGGCCTGATCGTATTCCGGGAAACTCGTGAGCGCCAAGATCGCGCCCGTGCGGACATCCATGATGACCGACGCGCCTCCCTGGAAACCCTGCGCGGTCGCGTGTGCCGAGAGGAGCGCGTAGAGCTTGCTCTGGAGCTCCGCGTCGATGGAGAGCGTGAGGTCGGAACCGTTCTGCGGAGGTGCAACGATGTGCTCGCGCATGACGCGTCCGCGCGCGTCCGTTTCGACCATCGTGCTCCCGTTCTCCCCGCGCAAGGTGTGATCGAATGCCAGCTCGACGCCGGATATCCCCGCGTATTCCTCGCGCCACCACGTGCCGTTCACGTCGGCCTTCGGATAGCGGACGAAACCGATAAGGTGCGCAAGGCCGGGAAGCGTGCTGTAGCGCCGGAACGCGAATGCGGTCGATGTCGCAGACGCCGCACCTGCCGCGCCGGATGACGGCGGCGCTTCGTTCCAGGCGATCTCGCGGCCGGTCCGGTCGTAGATGACGCCGCGCGTGGCGAATTCGAGCGTGCGCTCGAGACGGTTGTTGCGCGACGTGTCGGCATATGCGCCGCCGTGCGTGACCTGCAGATCGAACGCGCGCACGGAAAATGCGAGCATGACGAGCACGAAGACGATGCCGACCCCGAAGATCGCGCTCGGCGCCACGGGCCGCTCGACGCGCCCTTCGAACTGGCGTTCGTTGTGGCCGGGCAGGTTCGACGAATCGAGAAAGATCTCGTCGGGGGCGATCTCATGGATCTTCGGCGCGCGTCTCCTGAACAGACTCATTGCGCCACTATAATACACTGCCGCGCGGAATATCGCGCGGCTTTAAGGAAAGATGAACTCCTTGCGCAGAGGCTCAAGCCCCCACGCGAGGACGAATGCCGCGGCGGTAAAGAGCGGGAAGGCGTGCGGAAGCGCGGGGAGCCAGAGAAAATCCATCATGAGCCCGAGAAAAAGGACTTCCCACGCGGGATACCGGAACGCAAGGAATCCCATGCAGATCAAGGGCACCCAGGGCGGCGCGAAGATGGCGCCGAGCGCTCCGGCGATCGCGATGGTTGGACGTATCAGATGCCGCATACCGTCTCACTTCGTCAGATAGACGAACTGCAGTGCCGTGAGATTCACCGGCAAGCGGATGTAGACTTGCTTATACGCGCTCGCGGGATCTTCCGCGACCTCGCCGACGACCCCTATCGCGCGCCCGCCGAATTGCGGCGAGATGACCGGGTCTCCCACGGCGACCGGGACTTCGCGCGCGACGCGCGCGCGCGCGTTGCCTCCTCCCTGCCCTTCCACGGAGACGCTCGTCCCGCGGATGAGCGCGTCCGTGACGGTGCCGGCCGAGAAAAGCTCGCTCACGAGCGCTTCGCGAGGGCTCACGTCAGTCACGCGCCCGACGACAAAATCCTCGCTCGTGAGCACGAGGCTTCCGGACGCCACGGCATCTGCGGAGCCGGCGCCGACCAGGAATGTGCCGTATGGCGACGCGCGGAACGACGATACGACGGGTGCCGTGATCCCCCGCCCTTGCTCCGCGATATGGAGCATCGCGCGGAGATTGTCGTTCTCATCCTTGAGGACCTGGTATGCCGCCGCCCGTTCCTGCAATCGAGCGAGCTGATCGTAGAGCGACGCGTTTTCCGCCTCGAGCGAACGGCGCGAGGAGAAAAATCCGCTTCCCACTATTTTTTCGCTCGCGGTAGCCCCCCACGTCCAGATGCTCGAACCGGCCGCACGCGTGAGCGCGTGGACGCGTCCGCCAGTCATTATGTCGAGAAGGAAAAGAAAACACACGAGGAGGGTCGCCGCGACGAGCCGCTTGCGCCCGCGCGAAGAGCTGCTGCGGAGCGAGAATTCGCTACTCTGTCGGTACCAGTTCATCGTCGCTTCGCAGGAGCGTCTCGCGGTACGCATCCATGTCGCCCAGGATGACGCTCGTTCCCCGGACGACTGCGGTCAGAGGATCGGGGGCGACTACGACGGGGACGCCAATCGCAGAGGTGAGGAATTCGGGCAACCCGCGGATCAAGGCGCCGCCGCCGGCGAGGTAGACGCCGCGCTGCATCACGTCCGATATGATCTCCGGCTGGGTGGTTTCGAGCACTTCTTTGATCGCCTCGACGAGCTCCTCGACGGAGTGACCGATGGCGTTGCGCACGTCCTGGTCGGTGACGATCATCTCGCGCGGAAGCCCCGTGACGAGATCGCGGCCGCGGACGATGACTTCAAATTTCTCGCGGCCCGGAGCGACGGACGCGACGGCGATCTTGATCTCTTCGGCGGTCTTGACGCCGACCAGCATCTTGAATTCATTGCGCGCGTGGGCCACGATGTCGGTATTGAAACGATCGCCCGCGATGCGCACGTTGCGCGCATTGACGAGCCCGCCCAAGGAGATGACGCCGATGTCGGTCGTGCCCCCGCCGATGTCGATGACCATGCTGCCGGACGGTTCGTGTATCGGCAAATCGATGCCGATGGCCGCGGCCATCGGCTCTTCGACGATGTGCACTTCGCGCGCGCCCGCGTCGCGGGCGGCGTCGCGCACCGCGCGGACCTCGACGGAGGTGATTCCCGATGGAACGCCCACGACGACGCGAGGACCGAGGAGTTTCGTGTGCCCCGCCTGCGCTTTGTTGATGAGGTATGCGAGCATCTCGGACGTGATCTCGAAGTCCGATATTACGCCGTCGACGACGGGCTGGACGGCCGTGATGTGCGCCGGCGTGCGGCCGAGCATCTCTTTCGCCTGGGCACCCACCGCCACCACCTGCCCCGTCTTCTGATTGACGGCGACGATGGACGGTTCGTTGATGACGATGCCGCGGCCGCGCACGTAGACGAGGGTATTCGCCGTGCCGAGGTCGATCCCGATGTCATTCGAGAAGAATCCGAGAATACGCTCCTTGTAATCGCGCAATGTCCCAAAAAATCCTTTCTTCATAGGCATATTATTTCTCTTGCAGGTGCTCGATAATACCACTTTCCGGAACGAGTGTCGCGGTGCCGGTCGCGCGCGAAACGACCTCGACCCCGCCCTCGGCAAGGGTCTTTTCCGAGACGACGAGACGCGTCGGAATGCCGATGAGATCGGCATCGGCGAACTTCTCGCCGGCCCGGACGTCGCGGTCGTCGTAGAGCGGCTCCATCCCGTGCTCCGTGAGGAGGTCGCGCAGGCGGACCGCTTCGGCGACGACGTCCGCGTTCCCGCCCGAAATCGATACCAGGTGCGCCGAAAATGGCGCGATCTCTTTCGGCCATACGATGCCCTTCTCGTCGGACAGCACTTCGACGATGGCGCCCATCAACCGGCCGGGCCCGATGCCGTAGGAGCCCATCACGACCGGCACCTGCGCTCCCTTCTCGTCCTTGTACGTGAGTCCGAGCGCGTCGGAGAAACGAGTTCCGAGCGGAAAGATATTGCCGACCTCGATCGCTTTCTCCTCCTTCAGCTCCTCTTTCTTCAAGTCGAGTTCTTTCAGCACATCGTCCGAGTACACTTCTTTGTTCACCGCGATGTTCTTCTCTTTGTGGACGTAGATAGTGTCTTCACCTGCATCGCAGATGGTCTGGAACTCGTCGCTGAATTTGCTGAACGAGCCGCCCGAAGCGAAGGTGCGGAACGTCTGCTCTCCGATACCGACCCGCTCGAATATCTTTTTATACGCCGCCGCGCACCGCTCGTAAAACTCGCGGAACTCCGCTTCGTTCCTGCTGAACGAATAGAGGTCCTTCATCACGAACTCGCGGCTGCGCATGATGCCGCTCTTCGCGCGCAACTCGTTCCTGAATTTGGTTTGGAACTGATAGACGTAGCGCGGAAGATCTTTGTACGACTCGACGTATTCCGTCATCAGCGCGGTCAAGGGCTCTTCGTGCGTGGTCGCGAGCCCGAGCTCGCTGCCGCTCTTGAGCGCCGTCTTGAACCATACGTCGATGGCGTCGTCGCGCCAGCGGTCGGTCTTCTTCCATGCTTCCGGGCTCTGGAGCGCGGTCATGCTGATCTCCTGCCCTCCGATGGCGTTCATCTCTTCGCGGATGACGCGCACGATGTTGTTGAACACGCGCAATCCGAGCGGCAGATACGAGTAGACGCCGGCCATCTCTTTATGGATGTAGCCGGCGCGGATGAGAAGTTGCGCATTCTTCGCAATCTCATCTTTCGGCGCTGTTTTTCGGGTTTTCGTGAACAGTTGAGATTGCCGCATACGTGAGGCACATAGTATCTGAAAGCGGCACCCCGGTCAAAAGGGCGCTCGAAGGCCTGGCGAGCGCCTCCCCTATGCGAAGAGCCGGGCGAGGTCGTGGTACGTGACGGTGATCATGAGGAGCGCGATCAAGGCGACGCCGCACAGGTTCAAGAGCTGAACCGCGAAACGCGACGCTCTCCGGCGCGCGGTCGCCTCGTACGCGAGGAGCGCGAGCCGGCCGCCGTCGAGCGCGGGAATGGGAATGAGATTGATGACGGCAAGGTTGACGGAAATGAAGGCTGCGAGCGCCAAGACGTTCCCGAACCCGTGCGCCGCGGCATCGGAGACGACGCCGATGAGTCCCACCGGCCCGACGACGTCGGATAGATTCGCATTGCCCCGAGCTACTCCGCGCACGATGCCCCACAAACCCCCCGCTACCGCCCGGAACGCTCCTGCTGTGCGGGGAAATGATTCCATGAACGCCTCCGGGAGCGACAACGGATCATTACTCACCGAGACGAGCGCCAACCCCACGGCCGGCCTGTCCGTTTCGTCGGCGAGAACGCCGTGCGCGGAGCGTAGGGCGACGGTCGACGTCGCTCCGGCCCGGACGTACGTGAGCATGATCTGCTGCCCGCCGCGCTCGCGGATGAAATCGAGGAACGTATCAGTGGAGAACGCGGCGAGCATGGTGCCGCCCGCATCGCGCGCGCCGATGATCTCATCGCCGGCTGTTATGCCCGCCGCTTCCGCGGGAGATCCCGCGATGACGTCGGCGACGACAAGATGCACATGTTCATTCGGCCGCGGCACATCGACGACGCGCGGGATGCCGACCGCGAGCGCTCCCGCGAAAAGCGCCCACGCGAGAACGGCGTTGGCGAGAACTCCCGCGACGAGGATCGCTGCCTGCACGCGCTTCGAGGCGTCGACGAAGCTCCGCGGGCCGTGCCGCGCTTCACCCTCATCCCCGAAGAGCCGGACGAAGCCGCCGAACGGAAGCCAATTGAACGTGTACTCCGTCTCCCCTATCTTCCCGAGGAGGAACGCGCGGGGCGGATACCCGACGCCGAATTCCTCGACGCGGACTCTCGATATCTTCGCGGCGATAAAATGCCCGAACTCGTGCACGACGATGAGAAGCACGAGAATGCCGACGACGAGCAGTGCGGTTGTCATGGTGCGTTCGCCCCTCGCGCCGGCCTAGGCGTTCATTTCAGCTTCTTTTTTGCTGAATGCGTTTTCGAGCCCCTCGTTCGCCGCGTCGACGCGCTTCTGCAACTCTTCCTTGAGCGAAAATTTGTCGTCCTCGGTGAGCGTTCCCTCTCGCTCCTTCTCCTGGATGTCTTTCCACGTCTCATCGCGCGCGACCCGCACCGCGGTGCGGGATTCTTCGAGCTTGTGCTTCGCGACTTTCACGAGCTGTTCGCGCCGCTCGGCGGTGAGCTCGGGAAACGTGACGCGCACACCAGCGGCGTCGGCCGAGGTGCCGATGCCGAGGTTCGCGGCGGCGATCGCGCGCTCGATGTCTTTGACGAGCGACGCGTCCCAGGCGCTGACGCGCAGCGTCCGCGCGTCCTCGACGCCGATGTTCGCCACCTGCTTCAAGGGCATCGACGAGCCGTACGCCATAACCACCACGCTGTCGAGGATGGCAGGCGACGCGCGCCCCGTGCGCAGACCGCCGTATTCGCGCGAGAGCCATTCGCGCGCGGCGGCAAGTTTTTGATCGAATGTTGAAAAATCGTAGTTCATACCCTGCGAAAATTATACTATCGAACCCTGCGAGGCACCAGAAGCGCCATCTGCTCGAGGAGCGGTTTGAGGAGCGCGCCTTTGTCGGTCGCGTATTTCCGGGCCCGATACACGGCCCGCAGCCCTTCGCGATCGGCCGCTTCGACGAGACCTTTCGTGCGCGCCGAAAGCGCGCGCTCAAGCTCGCCAAGAAATGCCGTGACGGCGCCGATGTCGCGCTCCTCGTCCTTACCGCGTTCAAGCAGCGGCTTCAACATGAGGATACGCTCAGATGGCGCGGCCGCGAGAAAACGGGGAGTATCGATCCCGCCTTTGCGCGCCTCGCTCTCAAGAAGCGTGAGCGTCTGCGTGCGCGAGCGCACTGTCGGCAAGAGCGTCTCCGGCGCGGGCACAATGAAAAAGAAGATCGCGTCCGCCGGCGGCTCTTCGAGCGTCTTCAGGAGCGCGTTCTGCGCTTCGGCGTTCATGCCGGGGCAAGCGATGATGAACACGCGCCGACTCCCTCCAATGGCGCGGGAACCGGCGCGCGAGCGAAGCTCGCGCGCCTCATCGATCCCGAAATGCAGGTACTCTCGTATGTATACATCCGGGTTCCCGCCTGCCTGCGCAGGCAGGCGCATCTGGATACCTTCGTCTTCGAGAAGTGCGCACAACCGGGGAATGTCCTCCGGCCCGCCGGAGATAAGATATGCACCGCTCGTGAACCTCATCTGGCCATTATAGCAATCGCGGGGGTATAATCCCCGCTATGCCCGCACACCAAGTTTGCCGTGGCCTCTTATGAATTACATCGCTATGAATGACTTCGTAACAATGGCTTGGAAAATTGATTGTTCTGGAATTGCTTCGGCGCAAAATTACGGCAAACTTAGTGCACGGGTATGAAGCAGCGCATCCAGAAAACAGCCCTCGCTATCACGCGCTGGGTGGGCTCTCCTTCGTCGATAGCGATACATACCATTCTTTTCGCCGCAAGCTTCCTCGCCGTGACCGAAGGCATTATGCCGTTCGATAGGATGCTCCTTGTCCTTACGACCATCGTGTCGCTCGAAGCGATTTACCTCTCGCTCTTCATCCAGATGACCATCAACTACACCACCGAGAGCCTGGAGGAAGTGAGCGAAGACATCGAGGAGATCCAGGAGGACATCGGCGAGATCCAGGAGGACGTCGACGAACTGCAGGAAGACGTCGAGGAGATCACCGAGGACGAAGCGGAAGAGGAGCGCGCGGAGAAAGCGGAAAAAGACGCGCTCGCCGTCATTCAATCAGATCTGCGCAAGCTGATGCAAGACGTGGAACGACTGAGGACGAATAGCAAAATCTAGTGTTTTTTCAGCGTTTCGAGATTATCGCTTTCTTATAGGTTTCCAAGTGTTTGAGCGCTTCGCCGGTGCCTTTGGCGACGCAGTAGGGCGCGTCTTTCGCGAGCCGTGCCTTCACTCCCGTACGGCGGAAGACGAGTTCCGGGAGATTGCGCAAGAGCGACGAGCCGCCCGTCATCGTGATGCCGTTGTCGATGATGTCGGCCGCGAGTTCCGGCGGCGTTTCCTGAAGAACATCCTTGATGGCGTTCACCATTGTGCGGAGCTCTTTGCCGACGGCGCGCACGATCTCGTTCGTGCCGATCTCGATGGAGCGCGGAAGCCCTGTCAGATGGTCGCGGCCTTTCACGTGCATCACGAGTTCGGCATCCATGGGGACCGCCGAGCCGATCTGTATCTTGATGCCCTCCGCCATCTTGTCGCCGATGCCGAGGTTCGCCGTCTTCTTGATGTAATCGGCGATGGCGTGGTCGATGGCGTTGCCGGCGCATTTGACGGACGTGGAGGCGACGATGCCGCCCAAGGATATCACCGCCACGTCGGTGGTGCCTCCGCCGATATCCACGATCATGTGCCCGCGCGCTTCATGGATGGGAATGCCTGCGCCGATGGCCGCGAGGATGGGCTCTTTGACGACGTACGCTTCGCGCGCGCCGGCTTTGGTCGCCGCCTCGACGACCGCGCGCCGCTCAGTCGAGGTCACACCCGCGGGCACCGACACCATCACCTCGGGGCGGAATATGTTCCAGCGTCCGAGCGCTTTGCGGATGTAGTAGCGCAACATCGCCTCCGTCACGCGGTAGTCGGCGATGACGCCATCTTTCATCGGACGGTACGCGATGATGTCGCCCGGCGTACGGCCGATCATCTCTTTCGCTTCATTCCCGACCGCGAGTATCCGGTTGTCCCCCTGCGAAACGGCGACGACCGACGGTTCGTTCAGGACGATGCCTTTCCCCGGCACGAATACGAGGACGGTCGTCGTGCCGAGATCGATGCCGAGCTTCGGTGAGAACGAAAATGCCATAGGTGGGAGCATTGTATGCCCAATTGTCGTTTTTACAAATCGCGGTTATGCCTCATCTGCATGCTTCTTCGGATTCACCTCCCACCCTCCTTCGCCAGGGCTTCGGACGGGCGAGATTCATTGCATGTCATTATTTTTGCCAAACTTCGGTTCATTGGCTTTATCGTATTTTTCCGGGTTTAACAGATACCAGAACTTCTTCGAGAAATTCCCCGCTTTGTCGCACACGCTCTTCAGATAGTAGAGGTCTTTCGTGGGGATCTTCTCCAAGGTCTTCCCCATCCGGCCCATGGTGATGGGGGCCAAGCCGTCGCGCATGCGCGCCTGATTGATCCGCTCGCAGAAATATTTCATAAGCTCCCCGCGCTCCGTCTGGCGCGCTTCGCTCATGGCCCGTTTGATGTGCGTGCTGATGTGCTTCATGCTCATGGCGATATTGTACACTTTCCGCTATAGTTTTCCTGATGCGCACCATTTTGCCCGAAGACAAGAACCCCGTACTGCGGCAGGCCGCACAGCCCGTGCCGCTTCCGGAGATAAAGAGCCCGCATATCCGCGACCTCATCGCCCGCATGAAAGCGCTCCTCGCCAAAGAAGAATATGGCGTCGCGCTTGCGGCGCCCCAAGTCGGCGAGTCGCTCCGGCTTTTCATCGTCTCCGGCGCGGCGCTCGCCCGGGGCAGTCGGAATGCTCCGGATGAATCACCGGAAGGACAGGAGACAGCGTCCAAGAAAAAGAAAACGCCTCCCCTGCCGGATCAGGTCTACATCAACCCCGAACTCCTGAAGCTCTCGCGCGGGCGAACGGAGAAGCACGAGGGGTGTCTCTCGATACGCGGCAAATGGGGTATCGTACCGCGCGCGGAAAAAGCGACGGTGCGCGCGTACGACGAGAACGGCGTGCAATTCACGCGCGGCGCTTCGGGTTTCCTGGCGCATATCTTCCAGCACGAGATGGACCATCTCGAAGGCGTCCTCTACACGGACAAAGCGACCTCGCTCTATGATGACGAAAAAACCGATGCGTAAAAGTGACATTCGGTTCACATTTTTCGGCACGGGCGATATCGGACGCTTCGTGCTCGAAGAACTTCACCGTGCGGGATTCATCCCGGCACTCGTCGTAACGGCGCCGGACGCGGCGCAGGGGCGCGGGCTCGCCGTCCTCCCCTCTCCGGTCGCCGAACTCGCCCGCGAGCGCGGTATTCCGGAACTCCGACCCGCACGCATCGGCGACGAGGTGGTCGCGGAACTTCAGAAGACCGCGCGGGACGTCTTCATCGTCGCCGATTACGGACTGATGCTTCCCGAAGCGCTCCTGCGCGTCCCCGCTCGCGGCGTGCTCAACATGCACCCCTCGCTCCTGCCGCGCTTGCGCGGCCCGTCCCCCATCCGCTCCGCGATACTGAATGACGAACGCACCACGGGAGTTTCCGTCATGCAGATCGACGAAGAAATGGACCACGGGCCGCTCATCGCGCAGAAAAAAGTCGAGGTCCGGGAATGGCCTCCGCGCGCAAGCGAACTCGATGAATTGCTGGGGCGCGCAGGCGGCGTGTTGCTCGCACAGATTCTTCCGCAGTGGGTCGCAGGCGATATCGAGGCGCGTCCGCAAAATCACGACCTCGCGACATACACCGAGAAATTCAAAAAAAATGACGGCCTCCTCGACCTTGCGGGAGATCCGTACAGGAACATGCTCAAGATCCGCGCCTTTGCGGGTTGGCCGGGAACATACGCATTCTTTGAGCGCGGCGGCAAGCGCATTCGCGCCCTTATCCTCGACGCACACCTTGAAAACAAGACGCTCGTTATCGACTGCGTCAAACCCGAGGGCAAGCGCGAGACGAAATACGAAGAATTTCTCCGCTCCGGCGCGAAACCAGCTTCTCCTCCTACTCCTCTTCCTCGCCAAACCGCATCAGACGCTTGAGCAAAGCGCCGCCGCGCCGAACGAGGCGGATGTGAAAGCGCTTTTCGTACCGCAATTGCCGCAGAAGCTCGTCCTTGACCTCGTCGATAGCCGCGTTCACGGTCTCGGCCTCCGCTTCAGCACGCAGCGGCGTTCCTCCGTGTATAAGATTCACTTCCGCGCGCCATATGTTGCCGCGCTCGGGATGCCCCGCCGCGCGCCCGACTTCCACCTCGCACCGCGCGACAGCCATGCTCTCATCGATGAACTTCTCGACCGCTTTCAGGCGCTGGTCGAGATATTCCGCTATTTCAGAAGTCAGTTTGTAATCAGTCGCTTTGATCCGGATATCCATACGTTTATTGTATCACTTTCAAAAGCTTACTTTTTGCATGGTGGCCTGCGACGATGCGGACAGCCGTGGCAGGCACCTTGAAATGCCGGGCGATGAGCGTGCGCACGCGGGCATTCGCGGCATTGCGTTCGGCCTTTTCCCGCACCGCAACCGCGAACACGCCGTCCGATGCCTTTTCGAACTTTTCCTTCCGCGCGCCGGCGTGTACCTTCACCCGCACGCTCAAGGCCGATGCCATACTTATATCCTTTTGTATTTCCCGATGAGCTCGGCTTTCCCGATAACGTGCCCCTCCATCGCGCGCAGGACATCCTGCTTCGAAACGCCCGCCGCAAGAGGCAGTTTCGCATCGAGCGCGTAGAGTGTGAATATGTAGCGGTGTTCGCTCGGTTCGTACTGCGGCGGCGGGCATGGTCCGGTGTACGCGTTGTTGCCGGCCCCGTTCGCGCCCGCTACTCCGAGAGAGCCGCCTTCGGGGATGCCCGCCGCTGTGGGCGGGATGTTGAAGAGCGCCCAATGGTCGAATACCCCTTCGGGGCGCACCGCTTTCGGCACATCGGGATCGTCCATGATGAGCGCGAGCGTCTTCGTCCCTTCCGGTACGCCGGAGAACGCGAGCGCCGGGCTCAAGGTGCGCTCTCCGTCGCAGGTGTATTTCGACGGAATGCGGCCGCCCTGCCCGAACGCGGGGCTCGTGATGGAAAGCGTTGTGGTCGCCATACTCGCTGTTGCATTGATTATACCAGAGGTCTCCGGACCGCCTTTCTCGCGGACGAGCGCGAAGCCGGCGATGATGAGCAAAACCCCGAGAACGATGTATATCGGGCGCATATGCATAGTGTAAACCTTGTCAGCCCGTTCTCGACGCCTCGTTCATGAGCTCGATGACCTCGCGGTCCTCGACCTGTTCGAATGCTTCGTAATGCGCTCCCACCGCGCCTCCGAATTCATCAGGCGGCTCAAGGACGATACATTCGTCGGCCACTTTCTCGATATTTCGGAGCGTCTCCGCGGACGCCACTGGCACGGCAACGACGATGCGGCTCGGTTTCTGCGTCCTCACGATCTCCACGGCGAGCCGCATGGAAAAGCCGGTCGCGATGCCGTCGTCCACGATGAGTGCGACCTTCCTCGCAAGAGGAAGCGGCTCACGCCCGCTCCGATAGAGCGTTGAGCGCCGCTTTGCCTCATCCCGCTGCGCAGCCGTTTCGCGCGCGAGCCACTCCGGGTCGACCTGCGCGATCTCCTCTTCGTTGCACAATCGGGTACCCCGGTCGTCGACCGCGCAGATGGCGTACTCCGGCGAGAGCGGGTGGCCGACCTTGCGCACCGTCACGATGTCGAGCGGGAGCGCGAGCGCGCGGGCGACCTCGTATCCGAGCACGACGCCACCGCGTGGAAGCGCGAGCACCACCGCATCCTGCCCGCGGTATTGTTCCAATTTTTTCGCGAGTTGAACGCCCGCATCATTTCTGTCGCGGAACATAGGCTTTTCCCCTCGGGTGAGCGGGTGGTCACGCCTGATTTCGATGGAGCAGGTTCCAGATGTATGCGAAGGCCAATCCGAATACGTAGCCGATGAGGAAGGTCAGGATGACGAGCGTTAGGGATGCGGTGAGGTCGAACGGGCCCACGACGAACTGCAGGTGGATCATGTGCGCCCAGAGGACGAAATCGAGAAGGGGCTGGCCCATGCCGACGGCGACCAAGAGCGACCACACGAGATGCCAGCCGCCGAGGAAAAAGCCGACGGCGAGCGCGACTTTCTGCGAATTAAGATGATTCATATGAATGGATGTTTTATATGCCGGGTGGTAATGGTTTCTTTTCCGCACGGCGAGGATTTTTCTTCTTCCGGACCGGGTTCATGCGTGCGTTTTTCGCTTTGCCCTCGAGACGCGGCGGACGGGTCAGGTGCAATTCCTTCCGGAGTTCGCGCTTCGTTAGTTTGTTGGGTTGCGTTCTCATATGAACTTGTCCGCAGACGACGACCTCTTTGCGCGTGCCAGGACATGCGGCCGCAAAGCGCCTTATGAGGATATGCCTATAAGTATACAACGCCGCACAGGCGGCATACCGTGCTATCCACCCTCCTCTGCGATCAGGGCTCTTTGCGCGCGACGATCGCGAGGAACAGCGGGAATTCTTTCCGCGCGGCGTCCTCGGTTTTCGCGCGCGGTCCCGGCTCGCTCCGCTTGTGCGATATCCACTCTTCGAGCCCGGTCACCGAAAAGCCCGCTTTCGCGAGCGCTTTGAAATAATCCTGGAGCGGCCGATGGAACGATACGGTGTGCACTTTCGAGCGCTCCCGCTTCGCGCCGGGGGTCATGTCGATTCTAGTCGAAAACGATGAGCCGTAGCGCTCGACCCGCCGGTACTGGATGTCTCGCTCCGCATCATATCCCCACGCGGACGCCTGCGGGATGCGGAAACAGGGATGATTGAGGACGGTGACGAGCGTCCCGCCTTTCGCGAGCACGCGCGCCGCTTCAGCGAGCGTCTCCGGCATCTCTTTGATGTTCTGGAGCGCGAGCACGATGACGGCACCGTCAAACGTGTCGTCTTTCGCCTGCGGGATGCGCGACGCGGGAGCCACCCCGAAATGCAGGTTCTTCGTCTCGTGCTCGCGCGCCTTCCGTATGAGCGAGGGCGAGATGTCAACGCCGAGGACGTCGGCGCCCTGGTCTGCGTAGTTCTTCGAGAAGAATCCGGAGCCGCACGCGATGTCTATGATGCGCGCGCCCTTGGGCGGCAGAAGCCGCAAGAGATTCGGGAGGATGACTTTCGATTGGTACGTGTCGGCGTCCGAAAGCAGCGTGTCGTACCAGGATGCGACCGGCTCCCACGATGTCGGATGCGCTTTGGGATGCGTCCCCTTTCGATGTTGCATACGGTTTGGGCGGATGCGCCGGACTGGTAAGGAGCCCATCATACAACAAAAACGCCCCGGAGGGCGTTTTTGTTGAGACAGTGCTGTCTTAGGCGACGCGGCTGACCTTGATCGCGTTCGGCCCCTTCGGGCTTTCAGCGACTTCGAACGTCACGCTATCACCTTCGCGAAGCTCGTCGAATGAGACTCCTACGAGCTCGTTCGAGTGGAAAAAGAGATCCCTTTCCTGACCCTCGCGTTTGATGAACCCGAAACCCTTGTCGGTGAGACGGGCGATTGTTCCTGTTTGCATAGCAATTGGGAAAAATTGTTAAATCAATTGCGGTATGCTGAGAGTGGAGGTCGATCCCTGCTTCCCTGGATCAGCGGCGATTGATTTAATAAGGATATCATGCCTCGTTTATCTTGTCAATCTGCGTATATTCTGCCGCCCTATCGCACCCGTTTCTGCTCGCATTTCCGGCACCGGCATCCTTTCGGCTTGATGTGCATGTCGAAATACTCCTCGCCGTAATCGTACGTGAGCTCCTCCCCTGCTTTGATGTTCCGCAAGGCGAATACGAAGACCCTCTTCCAACGGAGGTCTATCTCGCAATTGGGAGCGCATGAGTGATTGATGAAGCGCGCTGTGTTGCCGGGGATGTTGCCGTCTATCATCGTGTTCCTGCTCGTCCAGAAAAGATACTTCCCGGCGTTGGCTTGCATCTGCGCCGACGTGACGGGACGCCCCGTGTATTCGATGACGCACGCGCCTTTGGGTATCGCTTGCTTCGCGAACAGTCCGCGCCCGGTGCGCGACCGCTCGATCCGGAGCGCGTAACCGCCCGGTGTGAAGTGCCGTGTGCTCTTCTGCATATTTTCTCTGCGTTCAGCGAGATATTCTCATGTTCTTGGAAGTACTGCCAGTTGCACACAGGTCGGGCGAGACAATGCGAAAATCGGCGTATACTGAAAATAATCTGCCATTGCGCGGTAGGGTCGAGATTACTTTTAATGGAGTAATTAACACTCGTCATACATAACTATGAAAACTCTCGGATGGGTACTGCTAGTCGTAGGTCTGCTCGGCACGTTCGGTGCATGGCAATATGGATACGGAACCACGAGTACGATCGTCATGCTTGTCGTCGCGGTCGTAGGCGCGTGGCTTGCGTTCAGGGGAAACGGCGCTTCGGGCTCGATGTAAACCGGCGCATCGTGCGCTGCACAAAAGCCCCGCCCGGGGCTTTTGCGTTTTTGTTCGCTCTGCGAATGACAAATATTGCCCGCGATCGCAGCCTCGGTCATACCAAAACAGGCTCCCGTGCGACCCTCGTCTGCTCCGCGGGTAGTCGGCATCGCTGCGCGAACCAGGCGCCTCGTTTTGGAGATGTGCTCGCCACCGCTCGCACGATCTTTTCGAGACAGTATCTACTGTCAGTCCAATAGGACTCTTCCGAGTCCTCCGCACGCGGAATCTAGTGATACGACAAAACCCACCGCGAGGGTGGGTCTGTCGATATCAAGCTCCGCGGGTAGGACTCGAACCTACAACCAACTCCTTACACTTGTCCTCTGATTTCTCAAAGGGGTGGACTATATCATCACCCGTTCTGGGTGCGAGGCGCTTCCGATCTCTTCCGAGACAGTACTCCCTTGCGGGATAGTCTCTGAACCTTCCCCGTGAGACGATGCCGTCTATCTCATGGGGCTTGGCTGCTGATTACCCACGTCTCGACGTTTGGGCTTCCAGCAATTCACCTCGTTTGCGTTCCCGAATCCCTTCGGGAAGCTGCGTTATGCCAGCCTCAACTTCGCGATGACACGTAGCACAGACAAGAATGCATTTATCAAGCTCTGCTCTGATCTTGTCCCACGATCGGGTGTATCCCTTATCCCCGATACCGAAATCTTTTTCTCTCGGATCGATGTGGTGAAGATCAAGCGCGCCTTGATACTTCGAGTATCCGCAAAGTTGGCATTTGCCGCCTTTGTACTCGATAGCCATGCTCTTCAACTTGCGTCTGCGCTTCGCGACCGCTCTGATGAGTTCTTCTCTCCGGTCGGCATATTTTCTCTTGTCTGCCATCGTGGTAATTATATACCCGAGGAAACAACAGAATTGGGCCACAGGGAGCTGCTCTACCATTGAGCTACCGCGGAATATTTTCACGAGCGGTATCCGCTCGTGCTAGCCGAGAGTATAGCGAAAACGCGCATGATTGGAAAGTGAAATAAGAACCACCGGTTCAACCGGTGGTTCTTATTTCCTACCCGCTGTCTTGAAACACTCGGCTTACATCCAATTCCTGATGATGTCCCATTTGATCTTCACCATTGCCCCGATGGTCATGAGGACGAGCGCGAACTTCGCGAGCCATCCGACGAGCGGAACGAAGGTGAGGAGCGTGAAGAGCACTGCACCGAGAAGGATCGTTCCCCACGTGATCTCATACTCCGCCGATTTCGATATCCAGCGCCGGACGATACTGCCGAGCAGGATCGGCGCCGCGACCGAGGCAAGGAGCATCATCGCGGCGAAAGCGAGGAATCCGAGCGCGCCGAGCGGGATCCCTATCACCGTTATGAGAAGGATGACGGATGCCGCGGGAAGAAGGACAAGCGCCGCGAATCCTCTGCCGAGTTCGAGAAGCGGCTGGGAAACGGCGCCGTTCACGAGCGCCGTGGAGTAGCGTTTGAATACGAGCCCGAGAACGAGCGCGCACGCGAGCGTCATGAGGAATTTCAGGAAGAAGGCGACGGAAAGAAGCACGAAGAAGCCCGTCTTCGCGGTCTTGCGCGCGTCTGGCAATGGTTCAAACGAAGTCTTCCCCTTCACGACCGCGCCTTCCTCCAGCTGCGCTTCCTTGGGCGAACTGTAGGTGAGGTCGCCGCTGATCACTGCCGCACTGCCGAGCGTGAGCTTTTCGCCCCTGAAATGCACGTTCCCCTTCACAGGTGCGTTGATGAAGACGTTTCCCCCGGCAAGTTCGAGATTACCCTTCACCGGTGCATCGATGCGCAGTGTCCCGCCGCCCCACAAGACATCGCCGCCGATGCCATCTCCGGAAACCTGGACCTGGCCACCCCCCGCGACGAGATCGCCTCCGATCCGCCCGTGCATGATGATGTTGCCGCCGGCGACGCGCGCGTCGCCGCCGATATTGCTCAAGATCGTAATGCTCCCTCCCGCGGCGGCGATATCCTCCGAGACCGGCCCGCTCACGAGCACGTTCCCGCCGGCAACGACGATATCTCCCCCAACACTGCCGTTGCTCGTGACATTCGCGCCCGCAATATAGAAATTGCCGGCCGTCCGCTCACTTGCTACGAGCGTGGGCTGATCGCCGACCCTGAATTCCGCCGCGGCGGCAATGACCGGCACGCACAACAAAACCGAAAGGAACGCGCCTGCAAACAGTGTTCTTGACATATGGTTAAGATGATTACGTATATGCCTTTATTGTATCACGCACAAAAAACAAGGCCCCCAACAGCGGGGGCCTTCAAGGCGATTCGTGGGCGGCGAATCGCGGATACTGCTCATTGCACTTCCGGGACGTTGGCAACGATGAACCGCTTCACCGCCTCCACGTCCGCTTCCATCACCTCGAACCGTTGCGGAAGCTGCTCAAGGTTCTCGAAGCCGACGGGACGTACCGGCTCGCGCCCGAGCGCTTCGCGGATGGTGGCGTCGAACTTCGCCGGAAGCGCCGTCTCCAGGCATACGAGCGGCACTCCCATCTCACGATGTTCAAGCCCGACCCCCACGCCGTCGGCGGTGTGGGTGTCGATCATCACGCCGTACTCACGCCACACCTCCTGGATGATCTCGAGTCGGTCCGCGTGCGTGCTGCTGCCCGACACGATGCCGGTTTTCTGCACACGTTCGAAGTATTCCGTGCCGGAAAGGTCGAATTCGCCCTTGGTGTCGAGCTGCTTCCACAGCGCCTTCACTTTCGCTCCGTCGCGCCCGACGAGGTCGAACATGTAGCGCTCGAAATTCGACGCCCTGGATATGTCCATCGACGGACTGCTGGTCGCCACCACCTCGGAGGACTTCCGCGGCCGGTAGCGTCCGGTGCGGAAGAACTCATCGAGCACGTTGTTCTCGTTGGTGGCGAGGATGAGACGCCGGATCGGGAGTCCCATCATACGGGCCAGGAAGCCCGCATAGATGTTTCCGAAATTGCCTGCCGGCACGGCGAAGTCCACTTCCTCGTCGTTGGACCGAGTAACCGCGAAATAGCCCTTGAAGTAGTAGACCACTTGCGCCGCCACGCGCGCCCAGTTTATCGAGTTGACGGTGCCGATGTGATACCTCGCCTTGAACTCGAGGTCATTCCCGATCGCCTTGACGATGTCCTGGCAATCGTCGAACACCCCCCGGACCGCGATGTTGAAGATGTTCGGGTCGACGAGCGAGAACATCTGCGCGGTCTGGAACGGACTCATGCGCTCGAAGGGCGAGAGCATGAACACGCGGATGCCCTTCTTGCCGAGCATGGCAAGCTCAGCTGCCGAACCCGTGTCCCCGGAGGTTGCACCGACGATGTTCAATCGCAGACCGCCCTTTGCGAGCACGTACTCGAACAGGTCGCCCACCAACTGCAGGGCGAGGTCCTTGAAAGCAAGCGAAGGCCCGTTGGAAAGGCACTGGATGTGCAGGCCCGGCTCGAGCGTCCGAACCGGCGTTATCTCCTCGCTGCCGAAGATCGCCGCGGTGTAGGTGCGGTCGATCAGTGGGCGCAAATCCCAGGACGGGATGTCGCTGATGAACCGCGACAAGATCATGAATGCGAGATCGCGGTAGCCCATGCCGCGCATCCTAGCCAATTGCGAGGCCGAAAACCGCGGGGCCGCATCGGGTACGAACAGCCCGCCGTCGGGCGTGAGGCCCTCGAGCAGGATGTCGCTGAAGTCTCGCGGCTCACCGCCGCCGCGCGTGGATATATAGCGCATGGTTCACCTACCTTTCTGTGTGTGAGAGATCGCAAGCACGCCCGTGCTTGCCTCGCGGCACACTACGCCAAACTGTCCGGAAACGCAAAGAGTCTCCGATTCTCTAAAACTCCAGGTCGCGCACGACATCGGCGTCGACTTCGGTGAGATTGCTCTGCCTGATGGCGCCGTGGAAGCGCACCGTGTCCCCCACAACGAACCGCGAGAGCGTGGTCGCCGCTTTGCTCTTCTTCAGCACGGACGACTGCGGCGTGAGGTAGACGTTGTAATCGGTGCCTTTGACCGTGACCGTGAGCATCGCGGGGAGCGTCGTGCCGGCCACTGATTTGAGCGTCCCTTCGAAATTGCGCGGCGTGAAGATGCCCTTGTCCTGGTAAACCTTGATCTCGGACGCCGCGAGGGCGTTCGTCGTGTAGTCGTAGACGCCGGACGCGGAGAGTACCTTGTCCCTCACCGAAAGGTCGGCGAATTGGATGGAACGCGCGCCTTTCCCGATAGGGGTCGACGCGCTGAGCAGGATTCTCGTGTCGCCGAACGCCTTGTTCGAGAGCACGAACGAAAATCCCACCCGGTCAATGCTCGCGACCGTCCCGGAGAGCGTCTGTGATTCGCGCTCCAGCGAGATGTCGCGGATGCGCGTCGGGTTGATCATCAACGTATCCGCCCCCGAAGCGAGCGTGCCCTCTATGTCCAGGATGTCGCCTTCTTTGATATCGGCGACGGTCATCGGTTCCCCGTGATTCTTCGTGATGACAGTCGATTTCTGCACGAGCACGGTCAGCCGGACGAACGCCTGACCCCATATCGCCCGCGCGAAAAGATTCGACCCGGCTTTCTGGATCACCGTGATGCGCTTCGCGGAAAATGCGCTGTCAGCCGTGAGGTGAATCTCCGATGCGGTGCCGGCGAACGCGGCGGAGGGGCTGAGGAACGCCGCGATTATCACGAACGTTAAAAACCCTTTCGGAAAAAGATTCATGGCAGAGCACTGTCGACTGTGCAAAAGAAATATACCATGCATTACGCAGCGTCGAACTCACGGGGCCGGAAATGCTTCCCTATCTGATGAAGTTCCATGGCGCGCACCGTTTTCATGCTGAAGTAGAACGCGAACATGAACACAAGGCCGGCGATCTCCCGGATCGCGAACAGCGTGACCGAATCAGGAGCGAAGCGCCCGAGCGCGACCGTCTGAACCATGATGAAGCCGGCCGCCGCTGCAACGCCGTCGGCGATCATCACCCATTCCGTGCGCGGATTAGTGAGCCCGGCCAGGAGGAGAAGTGCGAGGATGCTCATCGACTTGAAATGTATTCCCCACGGCAGAATGTCGCCGAACAGGGTCGAAAAGACGAGAATGAATATCGCGGCGATGACGAATAGTGTGCGCACCACACTGCCGTAGTAGTGTGCAACGAGCATTCTCTGGTATGCGGCGGGGCGAATTCCAGGAGGTGCAGGCATGAGAAGATTATACCTCCTTCGGAAAGCGCGCTCGCTCGAGTGTTGCTCGGCTCAGCGGAGTTTGCTTAATTGCGCTTGTATCGCGTAGAGCGCGTTCGCTATCTGATTCAGATTGTTCCCTGACGCGACCGAGGTCGTGAACGACACCACGCCCCCGAAGCTCTTCCCGAAGGAGTTCTGCGCGATGATGCAGTAGTAGTACGTGGTGCCGGGGGTGAGGCCGGTGACGTTGAGCGAGTAGGGGGTCGTTTGATATCCCTGG